>JAEIGA010001378.1_pt1 | contig 37836 bp, 62 predicted proteins | sample 9270691 | NCBI WGS metagenome assembly JAEIGA01 (sample SAMN17057246, study PRJNA624740) | gut metagenome | biome: biome; isolation source: fecal sample | host: Bos grunniens | place: China: Xizang | collected 2019
ACCTTTACCTTTAACAGTTACCGTACTACCTTTAGCCTCACCTCTTGTAATAGTGTACTTTTTACTAACAGGCTTATCAGCTAAAACCGTTTGATATAAATACTTGTCGTTACTCACTCCACCGCTAAACCGTATACTCTCTTGAAAGTATAGCGTTAAAGAATTACTACCACTGTAATAAAAAGGCTTAGTAATACCGTCAATATATATGCTCAACTCTGTATTCTCAGTTGTTGACGTTTTCCTTAATGTAAAATACCCACAGCCATTTACAGTAGGTAACTTATCTCCAGCAACATTAGCCACAGTATTAATTACGTTAAAGTCACCAGCTGACTTAAAAGGGCTAAATGTATCAGCACCTCGTGTAGCACTTGTATTATATCCATACTGACCGTCTTGATAATCTAAGTAAATCCTAGTACCATTAGCTGTAAGCTCGTCCTCTAAGCTACCTAAAGCCTGAGCCACGTTAGTATTACCATACTCAACAGCCTCAGCACTTACACCACTGTTACCACCGTTTAAATTAAATATCATAAACACACCTCCAATAAATTAATTATCTTTAGTATGTTTATATTAAGTTAATAACCACCGTTATACTGTAGCCACCAGTCACTTATGTACTGTTCCCACTGTCCTCTATCTCTGTCCTCGCAATTCTCCAACCTCTTAACACATTCTTCATAAGGTGTATCTATAAAGACCTCTCTAGCTCCTAAGCTCTCTGTCAGTCTCTCACGCTCAGCCTGATATGGATAGCCACCTATGATATAAGCGTTAAGCCATTTACCACGCCTGTACTTAACAGACTCTAATAAGTTATCCCTGACAGCAAACACTACAGACTTAAGCCTGTTAGGTTTAACGTATCTATCACAGCCGGACACACACTCCCATATACTATCTATGTCTATAACCAGATCACCCTCCACCATGTTCTCAGCCACCCATGATGACTTACCGGCTAATGGACTACCATATACAATAAACACTTGTCTGTTATTACTAAATAGCTTATTGTGTATAATGTTATGACACTTATGATGCACCAGCTTAATGTTAACTGGGTTAAGGCTTATGTTATAGTCTGTATAGTTTTCCTCAGTAAGTTCTATGATATGGTGACCTATACAGTCATAAGCTCTTACTATGGGTCTGCCACAGTGTTCACATATGATATTCCCCGTATTGTCTATACGCTCGTTGCGTAACACTTTAAGCAGATTCACCCATTCTTTACTGCGGTAAAAATTATATAAACTCACTTTATCTCTCCATTAGTTAGAAATATAAGAATATTCCATCTTGTGCTGTTGCATTTTCATTAACAATAGTCACAACACGATTACTACAATAAAACCCCACGGGAGATACATTGTCTGGGTCATTTACAACTACTGGCATCACTTCCGACACTCTATCAAACATATATATATAACTTGTCTTGATTGCATTTCTTCCCATGAATAGTATTCCAAACTGCTCATATTTCGGAAGTTCTTCCTTAACATTTGAGCCAAGATAAAACGTGTGAGCTTTTAATGTTCCTAAATTATTCATTAATTCACTGACACCTAAACCGACATTCATATTTTCTCTTGCATTTGCACCCGAATACTTTGTAAAAGTAGCCGTATACCATGTTTTACCATTATTGTCTACAATACTTGTCGCATCAGATACTTTATAGTGACCTTTGTCTAACATCACGCTTGAGCTGTTCATGCCATTGTATCGTGATACGATAATGTCATTCGGCATTTTTACTGTTTCGCCATTAATAAATGGAGTTGTGTCCACCGCAAAATACTCAGTAATTCCATCTTCTTTTACAGTTATAAATTCTGTTACTTTCCTAAACGACTTATTAATTTTGGCATTAATCTTATCATCTTCTTGTTTTCTGGCATTTGTTTCTTTTGTATCTTCTTGTTTTCTTTCAGCAATTTCAGCATCTAAAGCCTCCATTACTTCTTTGTTACCATTGGCAAAATTAAATATCATTTGTACACCTCCTAAGTGTTTACCAGACAGTAGCCTCTACCTGTTTCTCCTTAAGTTCTAACTCTTTCTTTCTAAATTCCATAGCTCTAGGCTCATTCATGTAATTGCCCCAGTTTTTAAGTAGGAATATTCCGGCTGTTGTATCAGGTTTAATAAACTCCTCCACCTCATACTCTCTCATTTCTTCCCACTCCTCAGCTTTCTTACCATTATCGTATATACAGCGTTTTACTTTCTCATATTTTTTGACTTTCACTGTATAACCTGTAGCTGATTTAAACATGGTATTCTCTAATTCTTCTACAGCTATAGCTCTATTATTTTTTATCGTGTCCAAACCGTCAGTAGACGCTTTAATATGCTTATATAAAGTTTGTTTACTGACACCTAAAGCATGAGCTATAGACCTCATACTCATGCCCTGAGCCAGCCACTCTTTTATCTGCTCTAGGTTATTTAACACTATGTCTTTCTTACTGTTATTAACTGCCACACTCTACACCGCCTCTAACCCAGCTTTCCAGCTCCTAGCTCCCACGATACCGTCAGCCACTAAGCTCATGCGACTCTGAAACTCTTTAGTAGCTCTTTCTGTATCAGCACCAAAAATACCGTCAGGCTCTACGCCCACAATGATCTGCCATATTTTTACCGCTGTACCTTTAGAGCCTTTTTTAATTGTTTTCATGTTATACTCATCCTCCTGAACCGTATCATTGTCATACTTAGTCAGGTCATACTTTCTAACAGTGCTAATTAATGTATTTACATATGTACTGGACGTTGCATAACCGTCTTTCTTAAGATATTCAGCGTATGTACAATAGTCACCGGCTGTCTTTAAATTCGCATAGCGTTTAGTTGATATAAAGTCATAATAACCAGCCACTCCCTCAGTCATGGAGTCATAAGCCCTAAAGTTATCTCTTATACTCGTCAGAGTACCTACGCTATATTCTTCTTTAGTTCTTAAATTAACGCTCTTACCTTTCCATGAGCTACCGCATTTCATGCCAAAATAATTATGATACTTTACCGCCAGTACGGAAGTAATTCCACTCTCTATAATTGCTTGAGCTATTACAGTGCTACATATTTTATAACCACGTTTTTTAGCCTCAGCCTGAATGAGTGGAGCTATCTTATTTATAAAATTTTTAGCCTGAGCCGATGTATAACCCATAAGTCACCTCTTAATATAAGATAGAACCGATAATACCGGCACTAATTAACAGTTTAATTTTCTTTATTATTTCCGTCAGCCCAACCCTCAGCTAAGATATAAGCAATAAGAGAGCCGAAACTCATAATAATACTGGTGATCTGTTCCACACTACCGCTATCTACGTTAAAAGCCACTAATAACGCACCAACAAAAGCTACTACTGCCACCCAAAACTTACGACTGGTTAACTTTCTAATTAAATCGTCTTTACTCATTTTTTCATACCTCCTATACTTTTACTGGTTTCCATGTTCAATGAGTAATAACCTTGTTTCATGGTCTTGTATCTTTTCATCCTGTTCCTCATTGTGACACCAGATTCTTTTATGATCATCATGGTTATTAATTTCAAATTTATTAAACTTCTCAGTCAATGCTTTAACGGAGGCTGTAAGTTCTGTCATAACCTCAACTACTTTTAAAATGGGTTTAACAACAATTACTCCTACACTTAAAATACTCCCCAGAGCTACTACAATTAGCCCGATCATCTCATTTGTACCCATATATCTACACCCTCATATTTTATTTATATAATGTTCATAAGAACATTATATAAATAAAATACAGTAAAAAGAATGACGTCATGTGACGTCACCCTGTAACAGCACTGTAACAGATGAAAATAGGCAAGTGTTACACTAAAAACCCAGTATTTATGCGGTCTAGAGGCACTTTTTGTAACACGTTACACTGTAACTCCCTATATATTTAATTATTTAATATAAATATATAATTATATAGTAAAAACATATAAATAATATAATTCCCTAAACATTCAAGTATAAAAAGAGCTGTTACACTGTTACACTGTTACAAAAACCTCCACAACCCCAGTAAAATCAAGGGTTTCAGGTGTAACAGCACTGTAACAGCGTGTAACAGATGAACATAAAAAAAGAGAAGTCCTAAGACTCCTCTTGATATAACTCTAATATGTCATCTGGTATATAATCTTTAAAAATAGCCACTGTCCTATTAAATTCCCTCTCCCCCTGTTTTCTAGCTTTATTGAGTATAGTCACTATTTCCTTAACATTCTTAATGGTTGATAAATACTGGGTTTTATAGCGTTCTTTAATTAATAAGTCCTCTAATTTATTAAACGCCTCTATGTATTTTAACTTCCATTCCATAGCCTCTACACCAGTAAAACTCATTACAAGAAAACTAAAACCGTCTCTATTCATTAGATATTCTGGTCTAACTTCACCCTTAGCGTCCACATAACTAGACTCAATGAACATATAATTTAACGCCCTCAATTTTGAGGAGGTTAAACCCTGTTTTTTATAATCATCAATAATTCTAATGATGTTATCATGTCTTTTATTAAATTTTTCTGCCACACTTCTACTACTGGTTAATACCTCTTTACCACCGTCAAATAATTCTTTAATTTCTACTAATTCCATAAATACACCTCCTACACCATTAATAAGTTTCTGATCAGATACAGTAAATCAATGTCGTTACATTCATCTACTAATTCCTTAATACCGTCTTTTAAATATTGTTCCATATCCTCACCTCCTGAGTGATAGTATACACGTTATGTCGTTCACATTCCATTGACATATTTACTAAGCATTGTTGTAAAAATATGTTGATTATATACATTGAATAAAGAGTATAGTTATTATATAATGTCTATATAATAATATAAAAGTACAGATTTTCTATACTCGCTATAACGTGCATATTAAAGGAGTAAATTATATGGGTAAAATAGTATTTAACAAACTCTTTGAAAAAATGAAAGAGCAAAATTTAACTACATACAAAATACGCAAAGAAAAAATAATAAGTGAAAGTACATTACAACACTTACGCAATAACGAGGCAATTAGCACAGATTCTATAGCGTCACTCTGTCAGGCTCTTAATTGTCAACCAAATGATATTATGGAGTATATAGAGAATGAAAAAATAGAGAGAGGTTAAATACCTCTCTCTATTTTTATAATTGTATATTGTCATTTTTTAACTCTGTAATATTACATAGCTCTTTTAATTTCTTAGCCACCTTTACACCTTTATAAAGTCTTGTATCTTCAAACTGTATAAAATCATTTTCTCCTGTAGATGAGATATAAGATATTATAAAATAAAAGTGACGTTCCTTTTTCTCTTTTGTACCTGTGCCACTGATACCACCGACTACAGCCCCTACTCCACCGAACAATAAACCACCGGCTACAGCTCTACCTATTACAGATTTATTTTTTTCTATTATTTCCGTTTCCAATCCATAATAAACGTCTGTAATTTGACTGTAATTTAATTTGATTTCTTGTTTTAAAACTGGTGACTTAATAACCAAATCTTCATCATATAAAGCTACGTCTACCATATCACCAGTTTTATAAACTCCTAAATTTTCTGTAAGCATAAAATAATCACTAATAATACTACCTTTTTTACTTTTAAAAAATCCCATTTTTTAATCACTCCGTTTTTATTTTACATATTATACCAAAATACTAAAATAGTAAAGAGGACACTATCTAAGTGTCCTCCTCCCACCAGCGTAAGAGCTTACGTGTTTTTCTGATCTGCTGTAATCTGTATTTAACCTGATTAACAGTTAAACCAGTTTTCTCAGATATAGCCTTAGCACTAAAGTTATTACGGTAGTAATATATAATTTGATCGTCTATACTTTTATTCACTCATCTACCTCCACTCTAATAAATCTGAGCTGTTTAATTTGACCGTTCTTAAGGTGGTTCAAGTATGTCCATATGTACTGTTTATTGACGTTATATTTATTAGCCAGCTCTCCCACGTCACCAGCTACTATAAGTGGTAACTAGTGTTTATCTCCATGTATAACTCTGATATAGTTACTCGTCCTGTATCTTAAACAGAGACTTAATAGCCTTGTCTCTATCTTCTAATAAGGTCATACGTCTTTTTAACTCATCTAATAAGACCTCAGTGGAAATAATCTTTAAAACTATCTGTTTTTCTTCACTCTCAAAAGCTCTGGCTACGTTCTTAAAATCTTCTTTGTGACGTCTCTCTAATTCAGTCTCATTTTGTTCTATAATTCTTTGTATTGCCTCACTCATATTTTACACCTCCAACAACTCATAAATTTTTAATATCAGGCGTTTCTTATTTCTCATAATCGTCCTAACTTCTTTATTCATGTACTCAGCTATCCACTCTATTGTTTTACCGTCTCTGTATTGTAAGAATATAATGTCTATATAAGAGTCATCTATCAGCTGGTTAAGTGCATAACTAATGTTATATGCATCCCCTTTATTATTAAAAAATAACTTAAGTTTACGCTCCACCTCACTTAAAATAACTGAGTAATCATTCTTAATGAGCTTACGCTGACTAAGTTCATCTAAAGTCATTTTGACTACTTCTCTAATCTGCTCTGGCGTCATTTTTATACCTCCTAATGTTTAAATTAGTTTGTTAATCTTATGCCGGTTTCTTTTTCACACATTTCGATAATGTTTGAATTAGTTTCTATACATTTTTCCCATATATCCTGAGACTCATTAAACAGCTTATTTATACGCTTAACTCCCCATCCGTATTCCCTGTGTAATGCCAGTGCTATACCGGCATACACTTCTGGAGTAATGTTATTGATATTCTTCTGTACTCTTTTCATCTGTTCTATTAAAAAATTATTTTTAGCCATCACTCGTACCTCCTAAATAATCTCACTACTTTACCGTTTACCCTAACGCTAGGGTTATCTAAGTCATAAGTCTTTTTTATCCACTTAGTAAACTCACCGGCTGACATAGGGTTAAAGCCATTGTCATTACAGTACAACTTGTACCTCATATACACGTCCTTAGTAGGTTGGTTAATTATATCCACCTCTATGTCCAGCTCTTTAATAAATCCAATAACTGGATTATTCTGCTCACTATATTCTTTAAGCTCGTCTTGTACAGCCTGACAGATAGTAAAACCGTTATTATCTAACACCCTCTTAAGACCGTCCAGAGCCAGCTGTATAAGGTACTCCATAGCCACCTCAGCACGTAACTTATACTTAATATTAGGGTCATAATTACCACTGTCTCTGTTAAATGTGGCGTTAAAAGGTACTATAACCAGACGGTCTAATACAGCACCAGTTTTATCCTTAATACGTGGGATATTATTAGCACTAAAGATAAACTTACTATAGTTACAAAAGTCAAAAGGGTCTTGTCCTTTACGCTCTACCGTTATACGGTCACCTGACACTACTTTTTTAAATATAGCTGGGTTAGCTATAAACTCGTCTCCAATATCATCACCAGCATTAATTAACTTACCAAATAACTCAGCTGTCCTAAAACGATCACCCAGCTCTTTTAAGTCCAGAGCTGACGTGTTATGTTCTCCCACCATATTAGTAATACAGTCTAAAAAGGTGGATTTACCGTTAGCCTTGTCACCGATTAAAATAAAGGCTTTTCTCAGCTCATTACGCCTGTATAAACAGTAGCCAGCCATTTCCTCTAATAAGTCTCTGATCTGCTCATCATTACAGCTGATACGGTCTAACATAGCGTCCATAGAATCGTTATAAGCCTCATAACTATAGTTATGCGGTATTTTATTCTTAACGATAATATCAGGGTTAAATGACTCCAGCTTACCAGTCTCTATGTTGTAAATACCGTTATTAAATGGTATATACTTAGCGTCCGCTTGTCCTCTGACTGTGGGAGCTATTAAATACAGATACTTAATTACCTCACCTCTGTTTCGTGCTGTAAGAGTAGGTATAATTTTTATCATTTCTGACTCGATACCCTGTAGACCGTCCACGTATACACCGTCTTTATAAATGTGTAACTGTCCGTCTATCTTAATCACGTTAAAATTATTCTTAAGATAGGTGGCAAACTTATTAAATAAAAAGTTGCCATTCTTACCATAGAAAACAGGTTTTTTAAATGACTCCTCTCTAAGTATCTTATTAAGCTCAGACTCCTCCAGTGGATCAGGTAACACATATTTATTAAGTAGTGTAATAGTCTCTTTAATTTCCTCGTTACTAAGCTCAGCACCCTGTAGAGTGAGGATATAATTAAAGAGCGTCTGGTTACGTCCGTCACCACTCTCCAGCGTATTAAAGTCCACCTTAGTTTTAACTGGCGTCAGCCACACAGGACACTCACAGTAAGACTCATCCGGCTCTATGTCATAAATAATTTTACGGTCAGTACCGTTATACTTAAGGACGCTTATAGAGTTGTGATCACCTATTTTAATATCAGCCTCAATACCTACAGCCAGCTTTAAATGAGTACCACATTTATTTATGTTCCCACCGTAAAATAAGAAGTGCTTACCTCTGGTAGTCTCATAGACTCTACAGTTAAGCTGTAAGTCCTCTACAATGTTCATAAGTTTTTCTGACTGTTCGTACTCGTCCACGTCTATTAAAATAACGTCCTCAGCTAGTAACCCAGCGTACTCAGGTAAGCCTGTAACCTCTGAGAGTGACTTAGCGTCCTTAAATTTTATAAGTGGTGATTTTTCTTTAGTGGGAAGATAGCCCCTAAAAAGCTCTTGCATTACTCTCTCAGTCCTCTCTCTTTTTCAATAGCCTCTATCTCAAACTCAATAAACTGCTTAGCCTTATTAAGCTCCTGTAAAATGTCATCTTTTCTACCAGCTCTGGCTAGATACTTAACAGCTGAGCCTAAGTTAAAATTTAACCCCCACGCTCTTATAACGTCCTTAGGCTCATACTCGCTATAACAGTAATGAGCTGGGTGTAAAACCATATCATTTTTATTCATATTTCCAATAATAACCTCCAGCTGTTTTATTTTTTGTATTACCTCTAGCTACAGCACATATAGTACAACGGTCTATTTTAGTTGCTCTAATTGCCTCACTAGCTGATTTATATGTTTTAAGAAGTACATTTTGTTTATCATACTGACTTACTCTTTTATCACCGTCAGAATTGTGTAACCCTGTGTTTCTTGCATGTAAATTATTTTCTCTAGCTGTACACCATTCTAAGTTTGATAAGTTAAAGTTTGATTTATTACCGTCAATATGATTTATTTGAGTTAACTTAAGTGGGTTAGGTAAAAACGCCTTAGCAAACAGTAAATGTACAGTTTTTAAGTGTCCTTTACCATTTTTATATAGATTAACTACAGGGTAACCTCGCTTACTAATACTAGGCTTTAAAATATGACCTGTTCTTACATTTTTGATATTTCCACTATTAGATATTTCATAGTTAGGAAATTCATTAATTTTTACCCAGTCACTCATTTTACTTACCTCCTGTAATAATTTCGCTGTATGGTAAACTTTCAATCCACTTACAAAAATCACGCCACTCATCTAACTTATGACTCTTACGTGAGTGGTACATATTAGCCAGTACCTCATAATTAAGCTGTATAGTACGTCTCTGGTTATAAGAGGACGGTAAGAGTTGTATCATCTGCCACCAAACGCCCTTATCTTTTGCCTCAAACGATACTCCACGATAAGTACCACCATTAAGATATATCTTTCTAGCAATATTTAAAGTGTCCACTAACTCATGCATAGTAAAAGTTCCAATTCTGTTTAAATGCTCACAGCTAAAGTCATCCAGCGTAAATTCTTTATCAGCTATTTTGTGCATGGTACTACAGCTGTTAGCCACCGTACCTACTTTGTATGTATCGTACTCTTTCCACCAGTATAGAGGAGCTACTACGTCAGCGTATACCGTTATCATGCGTCTGTACTTAGCGTGATCAGAGCCAGCACTGGCTAAGCGTTTCATAAGGTCTAAATCGTTTTCACCAATACAGTAATAGTCCTCATCATACTCACCGTTTTTAGGACACTCACAGGCTGGAGTTAAGTGACAGTCATCATAACCTCTTTTACATAGCCCACTGTCCGACTTATCCCAGCTATTCTTTGGATTCCGCATACCACGTATAGCGTGTTCCCAGCCCACAGTCTCTACGTTACTTATCTGTATCATTCTTACCACCTCCAAAGTCACATTTATAGGGTTTATGTTTCATGTGCATTTTAACTTCTTCGTTTAAATTTTTACTCTCTGACATTTTCTGTAGGTCACCCTCCAGTAACGCTCTATTCTTTTTTATTTTAGGTCTTTCATTAACCACCATAATTATTTACCTCCAAACTGCCTTAACCTCTCATAAGCTAAGTCTTTAATTACATACTTATTTTTAACCAACTTTACCTTACCCTCTACCGCCCTATAACAACTATAAATAGGTAAGTCTAAAACTCTGGACGCCTCAGCCACGCTATTAAACTCTCCCACCGTGTCTCCTGTAGCATATTCATAAACAATAACTTTTTTACAGTTTCTAACTGGTGACTCTCCTAGTACGCTCATAGCGTGTCTTACATTTTCCAGCTGAGTACACCACTCTAAGTTATCTACGTGGTTATTACTTTTGTCACCGTCCTTATGGTTTACACACGGTAAATTATCAGGGTTAGGTATAAAAGCCTCAGCTACTAACCTGTGTACGTATTTGTGTTTACCGCCTATGTTCATAGCCAAGTAACCAGAGGACTCTAAAGTTTGTTTAAGTCTAGTGCCGTTTTCGTCATACACAACGCCATACTTATCTATGAAGCGGTTTTTCTTATCGTTAATAGATTTAATAAACTTCAATTCCAAATTGACTCAACCTCTCTTTACATAAACTTACATAATACTGTCTATCTAAGTTACGTGGTATTTTTTTACCTCTTATGTCACCATTCTCTAAAAAACACTTCTCAGGTGTATTAGCGAATTTATCCATTTTAGGAGTGTCCGGCACAACTAAACCAGCTTGTACCTCTCTAGTTCTCAGTTTAACTTTATAAATAATACCGTCTGACGCTGATTTACTGGCAAACACACGATAACACTTATTACGGTATTCCCTGTCATTATGACTAACGTAGTCATACTTACCAGAGAGCTTAACGATTTTCTGAAATTGTATTAACTCGTCACAGCCGTTAATAGTGTCCTCCACCGGCGTACCGTTTATCATATACTCACGTATGGCTCTATTAACTATGGGTAAGTCATTGTCAAGTGGACTGAGTGTTTTAACATAAGCACCTTTAGCCTCCACCTCATTATCCTCATTAATAAATAAGTAGTTATTTACGTCTTTCTGGTATATCTTTTTAATGATAGGGTCAAAAGCCAAGCTAACACCTGTCATCTGCTCCCACTCCCAGCAAACATCATCTATAAGCTCGTAGTCATCTAAGTTATGGAGCTTAACTATAAGACCGTCTGTATTACTCTGTATGAGTGTACAGTGTGCCTCTAACATTTCAATTAAGAGGAGTAAAGCCAGCTGACCAGTGACGCATATGTTATTAGCCATAAGAGGGTCATACAGAGCGTTATACTTGTCTTTCATACAGCCATAGGCTTTATTATTACAGAGCTTATAACCAGCTCTCTTAGTCTTTAGCTCAGGGAATTTTTTAAGCCTGATAGACTCACGCCTCATCATATCGTAGCGTTTCTTACCCTCCTCAGAGGTGGCTCTACTAAAATAGTTATGACCGACTGTTAAACTAGGATAATACTGGCTAACGTCAATGTGTAAAAAATAACCCTCACCGTAGTATTTAGGTCTAGCACCATGTAAACCACCCCAGCCAAAGTCATGTTTAACACCGGCAACCTCAAAACTTAATTTTTTACTGTAAAGCTCTTTCTTTTCCTCGTCCGTAAACTCTTTATCAGTCTTAAATTGCCTGTACCAGTCTACTACTTCTTTATACTTCTTAATACGCTCCAGATACTTAGGGAAGTTAAGGTTAAACTCGTCCTTACAGTCCACTCTCTGAGCTTGCATGATCTCAGCTACCAGCTGACTCTGAGTTTTACCCATATAGCTTATAGGTAACTTAAATTCATTGATAAGTTCCAGCTGTACGTCAAAGTCACCTTTTAACTGAGTAAATAAGTTAATAGTTTCCTCTACGTCATTCCTACAGTAGCTTACCGTTTCCTCCAGCTCCTTTTTAGTGAGCTTACGGTCTATCCTAAAATCCACCTCAGACTCATACACATTATGCCCTTGCATTGCCTCCAGCTGTTTAAGACTTGTGTTAAGCTGTAACAGGTCATAAGTTATAAGTGGATATTCTCTAAGAGTGTTACTAAACTGGTAGCCCTTTAGACCTTTTGTGATAATATGCTCATTTATCTCGTAAGGGTTAAAACCAGCTAAAACACCTTTAAAAATCCAGCTGTCATAATTTGAACAGTTATAACCAACAAAAATCTCATTTTTAAATTTTTCATAGTAAGCTCTAAGCTGATCAGGCTCATTTACTATGACTGTCTCAGTCTTAGTAATAGGGTTAGCTATCACACATAGCCAGTCATACTTAAAAACCTCAAAGTCTATAAAATGTAAACTCACACTAACGCCTCCTCATACACTGAGAGACTGTAGTTAATACGCTCTCTGTTTTTATGTCTCTTTTCTAAAAATTCCTTAAACGTAAGATTTTTAAAAAATCCAGCCTGATTACAGTAAGCTGTATAGTCTGTATAAAAATCTTTTTTATCACTTCTATAACACTCAGCGTCACGCATTACATACGGTAAACACTTATTTTTCCTACACCATTCAGCTCTTTTTATCAGTAACGCTATACTCATGTTAGGGTGAATATAAATATAAAATTTAATACGCCAGTCCTGAGGTATATACTTTTTCATAAGCACTATTTTTTTATCCAGTAAACGCTGATACTTAGGGTCATCAAAAGCAAAAATATACTCGTTTTTTAAATACTTTAACTGAGCTAAGAGTCTCATGTTTTCATCATTAGCCAGTCTAAAGTCTAAACCCTGATTAAAGTCACACTTTATGTCGTGTTCTATTAACCACTGGAAAACGTCACAGCACCCTTTATAAGCAAAAATATTATTATCTAAAGCTATAAACTTCTTATGTTTAACAATATCCTCAATACGGTTATACTCTTTAAGTTTTCCCTCATACTTAGGTACTTTACAAAACCAGCACTGTCTAATACAGCCTCTTGTAATAAACCCATAACTTACAGTCTCATCTGCATAGTAATAAGGCTCACTCATTTCTATTTCAGGTGGTAACTGACGCTCAGGAAAGTTAGAGCCTATACCTCCATAAGTAACGCTGTCACAGTTAATAACCGTCACTCTGTCCTTATTTACGTCAAAAATGTTACTTATAAAAACCTGATCATAACCGCTGGCGTCTATTGTCTTTTGTTTCTTATGAGGATAACCACTAAAATTAAGGTCTATCATTTCCACCTCATGCTCTTTACTGTAATAGGTGTACATTTTTCTGATAGCCATATTCCAGCGACTATCTACATTTATCAGTAGAATTTTCACCCTTTACTTACTCCTCTCTAGGTGTAAATTAAAGAGGAGCTGACTAATACAGCTCCTCTATGCAATTATTAATTGTCGTATACTTCCTCGACTGAATAAAACTTATTAACGTAAGGTTTATTAGTGTTAGGGTTTACTTTGTTAGACTCTGAAACTGTATATTTAAGGTCATAAGTAAAAGCGTCACTAACAATTTCAAATAAATCGAGTAAGTAATCTTTTAACTCCTCTCTATCTCCCTCTAATTTTTTCAAAATCACATAGTCAGCTACTTCCCCACCTGTTAAACCACTAATAAGTTTAGCTGTAGGGATAAATCCTTTAGAAAAGTGTTCACGAAACTCGCCACTATAGAAAATCTTCTTACCTTTAATTTCACCCTCGATAATATTAAATTGAATAGATACTTGCTCGTCTCCCCAGCTAGTAGGTTTAACTTCCATTTTTTCAACTTCCACCGCATAAGTACCGCTAGGAATTTCCACATAGTTACCACTGGAGTTATTTTCATTAGCTTTTTTAATACGCTCCTCCATTTCGTTACGCTCACTAGCACTCATAGCCTCATTAAATTTGTCAAACATACTCATGTTAAAATATCCTCCTATTATTTTTAATAGTACAGCTTTTCTGTACTTTTTATTTAAAAAAATTTTAATTACTCTGTACGTCTACGTCTGCGTCTAGGTGGTGTCTCCAGTTCTGGAGTCTCTACTTCATCAAACGGTACTTCATCAGCGTCACCTGACTCCTCAATGCCTGAGTTAGCAATTTTAAGAGCATTATCTGCCTGTACTTCCTCACGGCTCTTACGTTGTTTACGCTCTGGCTGTGGCTCAGACTCAGCGTTACGTGATTTACGCTTACGCTCCTCCTTAGGTTTAGGTGGCTCAAACTCTACGTTCTTAGCCTCCTCATCAATCTCTGCCATTTCTTCGTCACTTAAGAAATTGTCACCCAGCTCGTAGTAGTTTCTGATCTTCTCATCTACATACTTAAGGTCATTGTTGATAGCGTATGTACTAAACATTCCCTCAGGACTCTTAACAGTGTCTTTACCGTTATTCTGAGTTACAAAAGCATACTGACCGTCACTTACAGCGGTTTTAAGTACGATAGTAAATAAACCCTCTGGTGTAATTTTTTCATCTACCAATTTACCGATAGTTTTCATTTTTTCCACGCCATTCTCATCTGTAGCTGTATGACAGAGTAAATATACAATAGTATCAGCCGGTAAGTTATTAACCTCCTGTACTACTAAGCTCCAGAAATTCTGTGCAATCTCTGTAAACTTGTCATATCCACGCTCTGTAGCACGTCTCATAAACTCGTTACACATGAGATACTGAGTGTCATCAATTACAACTACTTTTTTCTTAGTGGCTTTCATAGCCTTAATAATCTCACTGTACTTATCAGTTACCACCGTCTCAGTAAATTTCTTACGGAATGGTAAAAGAGCTTTCTGTACTGAGATAAGACAAATCTCGTCCTCATTAAAATTTTTCATGCTGTAGGACTTGCCTGTACCTGACTGTCCTAATACTAATACTGGTACTGCCATATTTAATTTTCCTCCTTATAATTATGTCTTGAAAATAGTAACTCAGCGAATAGCAACTTATCTTCTTTTGTAAGAGAGTCCTCTATACCTAAGCTACGTATAACCTTAAACGCCTCTAGTTTTTCTAACATAGATAGATTTTCCCATTTTGCTAAGTCAATCATATTTCTATCTCCTTATTTAATTCTCAATGACTCACCACGCTCACCATAATGAGCATATTTACAGTTACCAGACTCCAGTAATTTACCAATAGCCTCTAAGTCAGGTGACTCTACCACCTTAACCAGCTCGTCAGGTAGCTCACTGGTGTCTACATCCACAATTACAGGCAACTTACCACCGTTTTTCTGAATAGCCACCGTAAATAACTGACCTTTAACTTTTTCTGTGCCAGTGGCTTTCATACTGTCAAACATGGCTTTTTTAAGTCTGTCTACGTTGTTTTCTAAGACCTTACGCTTATCAGTCAGACGCTTAGCCTCAGCTTTCAGAGCGTCCATATCAGCCTCTAAATTTTTAATGACTTTACAATAAGCCTCTAATTTAAGCTCATACTCACCCTGTACAGCCTCCAGTGTATCTTTTAAAACGTCCTCATCATCTAACGGACTCTCTAAAAGCTCCTGTAATGTTAAAATGTTACCTGTCACTTCATATAAACTTGACATTTTTACACCTCCTATAATTTATTACACTCATTAGCTCTGTGAAACTCTTTAGCGATAGATAAGTTCTGGTCAGTTAATAACTGCTCTTTTAAAATTTCACTTACATTAGTGGAATGTTTTACAATACTGAGAGTGTGATAAAGTAATTGCTTTACCTGTCTATCGTCCATGTTAGCTGTCAAACTACCGCACCATAAGGGTAAACATGAATGGTCAAGGTCTGCATGTCTCAGGTTTGCACCACTCAGGTCTGCAAGTCTCAGGTCTGCATGTCTCAGGTCTGCACCACTCAGGTCTGCACCACTCAGGTCTGCAAGTCTCAGGTCTGCATGTCTCAGGTTTGCACCACTCAGGTCTGCACCACTCAGGTCTGCAAGTCTCAGGTCTGCATGTCTCAGGTCTGCACCACTCAGGTCTGCAAGTCTCAGGTCTGCATGTCTCAGGTCTGCACCACTCAGGTCTGCACCACTCAGGTCTGCTTTTTGACCGTCCAGCTCATTGTTAAGCCATTTTTTGTGTAACTCTAATACTTTTTTTAATTCTTCCTGTGTCATCTTAACTCTACGTCCTCCTCTCTGTTAAATCTATCTATTAAAAGACCGTCTATAATGTCCTTTAATTTCTCCCAGCCACTAGGGTAAGCCACATAAGCAAAACCACCGGCTTTTCTAATCTCATTTACTTTAATTAACTGTAACTCACTAGGCTTACCGTTTTGAGCCTTAACCTCAATGGCTAAAAAATAACCATTCACACAAGCTAAAATATCAGGTGTACCAGCCTCAGAGTAACTACAGCCAAAATACTTTACTCTGTAACAGCCACGCTCTTTAAGGTAGCGTTTTATTTTATTTTCAAAACTTTTTTCTGTACCCATTACTCGCCTCATAACCTCCTTTTAATTTACAGCGTTTTACTTGTATAGATTTTACTGAGTGACCAATTAATTTACTAAGTTCGTGATCTGGCATCTTTTGAGTCAGCACTAATTCACATTCTTCTTTAGTAAACCTATGAGGTGGATAAATGGCTGTACGTGAATAATATCTTTTTTGGTATTCCAGCTCACAGTCATATTTACCAAGCCTTACTCCATTTTCGTATTTATATTTACCCGCCACAGTTCTAGTTGGTCTCCTCATAATTAACGTCTGTGATCTGACCGTCATTAATTTCTACGGTCATACCGATAGTTTCATATAAACTCATTAACTCGCCTACTGTTACGTTTTTATTCATATATTTAACCCTCCGCTTTTATTATTTGTATAAATACATAGTCACCGTACTGACGTACCCACTCATAACAATCCTCTAAGCTGTCTCTGTATACGTCTACGCTCTTACCGTTTTTAATGGTGTCTCCTTTTCCGTCACCGTCTGTATCTATTCCAGCTCCAGTATCTTTAAACTCATAAATCCCGATTAAATCTCCTATTTTACCGTCATTATTTTCGTACATAATGCACGTATAACCTAACCACTCACGCTTACCAGCTACAATACCCTCACGTACTTTACTACCGTCTGCCGTTATTTCTCCCTCCTCAGCTGTGTACACTGTACAGCGTATTAACTGAGGTGTAATGTCAGGGTAATTGTCAGCCTGTTGTGGTGTAGTGTTTAAAGCTGTAACACAGCTTAGTAGTGCTATTAGCCCTCTCAATTATCCACCTCCTCAAAAAGACGCTCTGTAAAGTCCTTACGCATAGCCAGCGTTTTATAAATACGCTCCTCTATACTTCCTGTAACAGTTAAGTTATAGTAGTAACACGTCCTATTTTGACCGATACGGTTAATACGTTTCTTGCTCTGTTCGTATAGCTCAGAGCTTAAAGGTGGACTATAGTAAATTATTTTGTTAGCTTTCTGTAAGTTAAGCCCCATAGCTCCAGCTTGATATTGTATAAAGGTTATGGAGTTGTTACAGTCGTTATAGGCGTATAAGTTTTTTTCCTCACCATTAACCACGCTTATGTTACGCTTATACTCAGCTATGTTTCTTATCAACAAATTAAATTCACTCGTAAAGTTATAAAACACTATCAACCTGTCCTCAGTGGACCCCACTAAGTCTTTAAACGCCTCCAGCTTAACTTTACTGTACTGACCGCATAACTGACGCTCGTATAACATTTTTGTTAGTGTGTTATCACCTATGAGCTGTGTACCGTCTACCTCTACCACCCTGTCTTTTCTGAATTTTCTGTATTCTTTACTTACAGGTACTCTTACTGTGGTAAAAATCTGATCAGGTAGCTCCAGCACGTCCTCAGTCTTTAAGAAGTGACACCCATACTCACGCATTTTACGTTTTAACCTGTCCACGTTCTTATAACCGTCTATAAAGCGTACTGGGAAACCTCCCATATCCTCAAAGTGGTAATCTATGTATGTGTTCCAGTATGTAGTCTTACTGATATTCCACCCTAAGAGTCTCATCTGACTCCAGAGGTTTTCATACTTACCGCCTGTAGGCGTACCGCTTAAGAGTATGACGTTAGCTGGTTTCAACTTCTTAAGAATAAATTTAGACCGCTTAGCTGTTTCATTCTGTATCAGTGAGGACTCATCTAACATAAGAGTAAAATTCCTTAGTTGTGATAATTCTGGACGCCTCCAGACTAGGTCATAATTAATGACGCCTACAGCTGTCTCCCAGTCCTCTAAGTCCTGTATCTCAGCTAAGAAAGTTTCAAAAAATTTCTTATTAGTTAAGTCATAATTTAAAACACGCTCATAATTATTATCAAAATGCTCCACCCAGTCACTTATCTTAGACTTTTGACAAACTACTAAATTTATGCTTGCTCCCAGCTGTATTAACTTTTCTCCACCTGTATAGGTCTTACCTAAGCCCGTTACATATCATGGTAAAAAGCTACCCTATTACACTCTCTAGTTACTTCTAAAGCTGTCTCTTGATGAGGAAACAATTTAACACATGACATTCTCACCACCTCCCTCTTTAATTTCATATGTAATTTTTATTTGTTCCTGAGCCTCCAGTAACTCTATGAGAGTTCTCAATATGCTCTCACCTGTAGGATGTTCCATAATTACTTACCTCTCTAAAGTCTAGGAAATCTGTACTTTTTGGGTAAAAAAATATAAATGAGCGTCAGTCAGTGGAATATGTAATAAATCGCAAGCCTTAGCAATTTCTGAGGCTTTCCACTCTACAGAGCCATTTAAACGCTGGTTTAGAGCTGTCTGACTCATTCCCATAGCTTTAGCAAAAGCCTCCTGAGTATCAAACACCTCTTTAATTTTAAGTTTTAATTTTTTGTAGTCCATATTATCACCTCCTATTAGTACAGCTTTTCTGTACTTCACAAGTCTTATTATACTGATATAATTTTCGCTGTCAATACCCAAAATACAGATTTTCGGAATTTTTTTCTTTTAAACTGTATTTTTTATTGTATTTTCTGTACTTCTGGTATAAAATGGACTTATCCCAATTAAACAGGAGGTATTAATATGAGTGAATACAAGAGAGAAAATAGAATAAGTAAAGCCCTTTCTATAAGAGGGTGGAAACAAGTAGACCTTGTAGAGCGTACAGGCATACCTAAAAACTCTATCAATGCGTGGGTTAATCAGAAATGGCAACCTAAACAAAAGGCGTTAATGAGTATGGCTAAAGTTTTGGACGTGTCCGAAATGTGGTTAGCCGGTTATGATGTACCTATGGAGCGTCCTACAGCTCAGAAAAAAAGTGATGAGCTGACTCAGCTCATCATTGAGATTAAAGAACATGAGGACTTAAAAGACCTCTTTACTTCTATATGTAATTTAACTGATGATCAGCGTAAAACAATTAGCTCTATGGTTAATGAGCTTAATAAAGTTAACCCTCTGCACTAAGTAAGTTTTGTATGAGGTATAACACTTCTATATCCTTACACTCTAACAATAATTTTTTAATGGTTTCAATTAAATAATCTTTTTCCATAGCTACACCTCATTAAATAGAACAAATGTTTGTATTGCAATTATTATATTAATATAAATTGTCTAAAATTTCAATAGTAATTTTGTGGGAGGAGTTAAAATGTCACCAGTAAATAAAAAAATAGAGAGAATAGCCTGTTATATACGTGTGTCCACTCAGGAGCAAAAGTTACATGGCTTATCTTTAGACGCACAGCGTGACGCTCTTAGAAGATACGCTGAGGCTCATGGCTTAAATATTATAGAGTGGTATGAGGATGAGGGTATAAGTGGACGTAAATTAATCAGACGTAGACCGGCTTTACAGCGTATGCTTAATGACGCTAAAGCCGGTAAGTTTGACCGTATTATATTTATTAAGTTAGACCGTTATTTTAGGTCTGTAGCTGAGTATTATGAGTGTCAAAAGATACTAGAGGCTAATAAGGTCACATGGACAGCTACAGAGGAAAAATATGACCTTACCACAGCTAACGGTAGATACTGGGTAACTCAAAAGCTAGCTATGGCTGAGTATGAGGCAGACCAAACTGGGGAGCGTATTAGCCTAGTAAATGAGTATAAGGTGAGGACTGGACAACCACTGACAGGAGCGAATAATTTAGGCTTAGCTTTTACTGTGGGTAGAGACGAGCAAACAGGCTTAAAAAACGTTATTCCCGATCCAGAGACTAAAGAGCTTATAACTGATTTTATCAATCACTTTTTAGTACATCAGTCAATAGGAGCAAGTTTAGTTCATGTTAATAATAAGTATGGTACTACTTATGAATACGGACAACTTAAAAAAGTGTTGATTGATACTAAATTATACGGTCACTATAGAGGAAATGATTTTTATTGCACTGGTTATGTAGATAAAGCTACATGGGATAAAATACAAGGTATATTAAAAGGTAATGTCAAAAAACGAAGAAATAATAGAGTATATCTGTTTAGTGGTTTATTAACTTGTCCTTACTGTGGCAGAGTAATGGCTGGCGTATCATCCAGTAATAGAAAAACCACAAAACCTAACGGTAAAGTGTATGTATCTACCACTACCATATATCAATACCGCTGTAATAAGGCTAAAATGTCTAGGCAATGTCCTTTTAATAAATACCCTAATGAGTTGCGTATGGAAAAGGCATTATTAAACAACCTCAACCGTTATATAAACAATCATATAACACACATTAAAATTACAGCTAACACCAATACTCATACGGATGGTGTAAAAAACTCAATGGCTAATCTACAGGCAGAAATGCACAGACTTAACACCATGTATCGTAAAGGTAGAGTAAAAGAGGAGGAGTATGATAGAGACTATGAGGCTCTGGAAAAACAACTAGCAGAGTTACAGGAGAGCCTGACTCCTGTGGAGGAAAGAGATATTACTGTATATGAGGAGTTACTGGCTAAAGATGACTGGAAAGAATTATATAACGCACTTAACAGAGAGAATAAGAGGGCTTTTTGGCGTAAATATATTAAAACTATTAAACTGGACGAGAATGGTAAAATAGATGAGATTATATTTTTTTAGGTGTAGTGCTACTAACTTAGTAGCACCGTTCGGCACAGTACGGAAAGTAGCACTACTAAAAAGGAGCTGGAAACATTGACTAGACAGGACATAGAGAGGCAAAAGGAAAGACTGTTTAAAATGTATGTAAAAGAGATAATCACTTATGAGGAGCTTGTGTTTTACCTAAATAAACTAGATGAGCCACTTTTAAAAGAGCCACCAGTTATATATTAAAAAAGAGCCGGTCAGTTATTGACCGGCTTTTATGTATTTTTTGTATGTTTCTAAAACTGAGTCAGATACTCCGTTTTTATAGATTTTGCATATATCTGTTATAGTTTCATCTTTTAGCAATTTTAGCCACTCTATTAAGTCTTTACTACTGTTTGCAAAATTACAACACTTACCGTTAGCGTATTCGATCCTATACCTCATATTATACCTCTTTCTCCACCGTATAGCCGATATGGTCAGCTTTTGAATCAGTAGTTTTATTGACTTTTTTCTATACTTTTGAGATAATCCTCAATTCCCTCTTTTAAATCGTTTGCCGTTTGATAAACAAATTCTTCTTCCTCATTCAAAAATTCACACGGCTCATTTGCACAAACTTTTATAATTGCTTGTAGCAATTCCTTTATTGCTCTTTTACTTTGCACTTCAATATCGTCATAATTATCTGCCTGTATTCTATATGCCCCATTTACATATTCCATATCAGAGTATCCGTGCAAAACAAATCTATGCCCATTAAACCAAACGGATTTATCAGTGCGTTTGGTGCATGTGTGCAATCTGCCATAATTATCATAATATCTTTTTCCTACTTCAAATTTTATCTTTGCCATTTCTTTATCCTTTCTGTCCGTATAGTCGATAACGCATCTTTATATATTTATGCTGTCAGCATTTCTTCAAAACTAACGTGTAAATGATAACAATATCTTTCCGCATCTCCTTTATTGATTGCATTGATTTCTAAAGAATGCTTTATAATGGCTAATGTTTCCCAAAAATCATTTAATCCCTTGAAAGAACCATTTTCGATATATTCTTGCACTAATCTTTCGCAAGTAAACTTTGCGTTCTCATGTACTGTCATATTCAATCCCTCCATAAAATACACGATTCAAGTTGTTTGCTATTCCTTATGATGTTATTATAGTATATAACGCTATATAATACTATTGACGGAATAACCAAATATATAGCGTTATATTTGTTACTTTTGTATATAGCGTTATATAATAATAAGTGTTAGTATTTATGTAGGAGGTAGTACATGTGGCAGAAATAAGAGAGATAATTAACGGTAATTTTATAGAGGGTGAATATGTCACCGTAAACATTAACGGTAACACCGTAACAAGGAAAGTCTATTACTCCGCTGTTGCCGGTGATTTATATGTGTGGTGTAAAGGTTCTAAATACTTTTATTACGAATTTTATTAAAGGAGGCTTAACAATGGCTAACAAATATACAGAGGCTCAGAAAAGAGCCACCCTAAAGTATCAGGAGGATAAAGTCAAAATACAGATACTTATAACGCCTGATCAGAGGGAAAAATATAAGGCTCTGGCAAGCTCCAAAGGACTAAATTTGACTCAGCTCATAGTAAAATTATTAGAGGACGCCATTTAACAGGCGTCCTCATTCAATAAATTTTTAATTAAGTACAGTAAATCAATGTCATTACATTCATCTACTAAGTCTTTAATAGTCATCTTTAAGTAATTTTTTTCTACGTCTCGCTCATCCCCATCATTCATAATCACACCCTCCTATAAAAATAAAATATACCTACATATTAATTTTTTCAAGTTAAGAGAGTGCTAAACTTTAAGCGGTGGAGTCTATTTTATTAGTCACTTACATATGTCACATTATTAAAACTAAACCACCTCTCAGCCGGTACATTACCGTCACTGGTGTTATCCAGTATTATAGTACCACTATCTGGATTAAAAACAAACACCGCATTAGTGCCACCGTTAGAGGGTACTATAAACCTAAAAGAATAACCGTCTCTAGGTCTAAATTGGTAGGGTAAAACTGCGATAGTGGTGGGATGTTCCGTTAAACCTGTTATACGCCCTCTCATATATACAATTTTACCTATTTTCCTTATTTGTAAATTATAGCCCTCTGTAAACAGTTTTGCACCGTTTAACAATTCTACATTTACCCAGCCTGTATCTGCTATTTTTTCATTAATGCTATCAATAGCACTACCGTTAATACTTATGTCAGTCTCAGACGCCTGTACTCGCTCTAACAGACTGCTATATACCCATGATACATAGTTATTCATGTCAATATCTTTTAAATTAAAAATCATAAAAAAGCACCTCCATACTATAATATTTAATATCTTTAGTATTTCAGTGCTTTTATCTTTAGTATTTTATCATTATACTCCCATGTGTAACACGTCTACCACGACATTAGTGGTGGGCTTAGTTACCGCTGTAAATGTCAAAGTATTAACGCTCTGATCACTACACTTAATTTCTGACGCTGAGTAAGCTGTCACACTGTCAGTAGCCGGATTTACTATTACTGACTTTGTGGTGTTCATGCCGGTCACTGTCACAGACTGCTTATATGTGCCATTCTCAGCAACCCAGCCGGCACTGGTTAACGTTAATTTTACTGACGTAGGTAATGAATTAACTAGCATAGCCTCTGTATTTTCATTGATTAAATTCGCTAAGCCATTAAACCAGTCGTTAAAAATAGCTGTAAACTGTTCAAATAGAGTAGCAGAGCTTAACTGTTCAATAAGACCAGTTACCCAGCCACATAAAGACTCGTTACCTCTGGTGTCCTCTATATCGCTAGCTTTAATTTCTGTAGCTCCAGCCTTAATATAAATGTATGCCAAACAATACTCTTTTACTGTTTCCGTCCTGATCATAGTAGGCTTTACTGGTGTAGTGGCAAAATCACTATATTTTAAATAAGGCGTTGCGTTTCTTACAGCGTCCGTATCATCTACTTTAACGCACACCGCCACATAACGGTTTAAAATCACGTCTGACTCAGATAATGTTAATGTATACTCACTATCATTATTAACCCAATGCTTACCGAACCAACCACGTCCTGTAGCTATTTGAATAGTCATACCGCTGTTAGGTTGCACAGCCATTTTATTAGCCACCGATTCATACACACCGTCAGTAATAAGCCCCTCAAAAATTTCACTCATTTGCTGAGCGTTATAACGTCTGTCACCATTCACACTGTTAAAAAATCCACTCGTCCACGCCATAAAAAGCACCTCCTAAATATTAAACTGTGGTAAGAGCTTAACGCCTGACTCGTCCTCTGACTCGATAGCACTCAAAACTCTTACATTTTTCTGTATTCCATACTTATTAATTACGGTCACTACATCCCCTATATCAAAATCCTCACCGTATTTAAACGCCACATCACTAAGTACCTCGCCACTAAAACCCTCTGTATAGGCAAGCGTAGCCAGATTTTCACGCCCACGCTCAATCAGTAACTTTAAGTATGTCTCTAAGTCTATTTCATCCTCAGAACCTTTGTTACTACTTATGTCTCTGGCGTCTGTAAAAGTCTCATAACGATTTAAACCGCTGTTACCGTTATTCACTGTGGTATATACACGCTCTAAGCCCTCACCCTCTCCACCTATTAGAGTGGTGTTAGCATACTCCTCAGTGCTTAGCTGGTAGTCTGTATTATAGAGGTTTTCAAAATCATCACTAAATACTACATAAGGTCTTTCTGTCTGATCGTAAGACCTATCAGTGCCAGTACATATAATTAACGCCAGTTTATTATCACTTATAAATATTTCCCATCCATAATTATAAGTAGCACAAATTTCACTAACAACCTTGTCTAAATACTCGCCCGTCACCTGTTTAGTTATGGTGTCCGTTAAACCGACTGACGCTCCTAACACTAAATTAGGTATAACTCTATTAGCGTCAGTAGGCTGTATAGCATTTTCGTTTACTAACTGGCGTATGACGTTCTCTGCTGTGCCGGTTAAATTAGTCTGTTTCCAGACTATACGCTGGTGTAGTAAAAACTTAAGCTCACGCCCTGTAACTGTTAAAAAGTCACCGTTTTCTACATCAGTAATAAGCTGGATATTTTTAATAACCATGACTTTTTTATAAGTGGCTACGCCATTATCTACACTAATATTTGAGGAGCGTACTACATACCTATTTTCTTGTAACAAGTTTATAGCCTTGTCGGTAGCACCTAGATATATTTCAAAATCTCCAATATCTGAGTAAGACGGACGCCAGATAATACTTACATACTCGTCTATAATACCTTGTAAATTAAAGTCCTGATCTAAAACATAAATATTATTCATACGCTATACTCCGCTATATAAAATTGACGTGGTAAAAGTAATCTGTAGGCTACTGTTTCCGCTGTCAGCGTCATAAGTAAATACGTTATCTCCACTCTCTAAAGTAAACCACGTACTATCTTGTACCATGTAACCTAAAGCGTTATAAGTAAGACCGTCTCTAATGAGTTCTATAGACTTTTCACCTATGTTAGTGTTGATAACTAGCGTGTCACTGGCTAACATAGTAAAATTGAGCTTTAAATAAGTACGTTTTAATACATCATAAATGACAGGGTTTACCACCGTACCTATGGCAAACAGTTTGATAATTACCCCTGTCTCAGTGTCTCCACTGTTAATAATGCTCCTACGTTGATTAGTGGTAATAGCTGAGATTTCTACACCACTCTTAGTGATACTAAAGGGAAACTCAAATAGGCTACTCACATCACTAAACATGGTAATTAAGTCATTTACGTTTTTAAAGTACGGTCTAGGACAGATAATACTTATTTGAGCCAACTCTTTATTACTAAATAAGTCACACTCTATAAGCTCCACAACTCCACTTATATAAATATCTCTACTGCCGTTACTAAAGTAGAGCTTAATAGTCTTTTTTACTGGGAAATATTTATATAAGTTAATTCTGTTAGCCTCTACGTCACCATTTATAGCCATATAAATAACTATGTTACGGTTTTCCAGTCTCACAGAGTTAATACTACTACCGTCTGTAGTAGTATTAACTGAGCTGTTAATAGTAGCTTGTGGAGGCGTAAGACCGTCAATTTTATACACGTTGTAATTACTGTTATCTGTAAGACTTAAAATGTTACCTTTGTCATTTTCAACCCTTAAACTGTACATATCTTACACACCTCCCACATAACCTAATAAATTCTTACTCTGCCTGTAAATGTCCAATCTACTAAGCTGTTTAGGACTGTTAATAGTTTGGTAAAAATTATTGACTACTCCACCGCTCGTAAGTCCTCCTGTAGCTGTAGCACTTGTACTTAAATCAGCTCTCGCACCGTTTACACTGTCTACGGTTAAATTTTTCATGGCATTTAAGGCACTCTTAGCGTTCTTAGAGATACCTACCGCTATACCCTCAGGAATCCATTTACCCACCTCGTCAGCAAATACTTTAGAGGGAGAGTGAATACCTAAAGCGTCCTTAGCTTTATCCACTAAACCTGATAAAGACTCTTTGATTTTGTCATATAAACCACCGATAGCACCGCTTATACCATTCCACAAACCAGAAATAATATCTGATCCTATAGATAAAAATTTTTCGGGTAACCCTTTTACTGTATCAACGATACCGTTAAAGAGCTTTTGACCAGCCTCTCTACCTTTACTTGCTAAATCAACTCCCCATGAAACAACCTTAGCTAATACGTTACTGAGCCATGTCCATACTTTTTCTGGTAACTGTTTAACGTACTCTATCACTTTATTAACGAATGAGGTAGCTGTTTCTCTTGCTTTGGTTACCATATTACTACCCCATGAAACAACCTTAGCTAATACGTTACTGAGCCATGTCCATACTTTTTCTGGTAATGTCTGTATAAACTCAATAATTTTATTAATGAAACTTAAAGCTGTTTCTTTTGCTTTGGTTATCATATTGTTACGCCACGTATTCACTTTGTTAATCGTATTTACTAACCATGTCCATACTTTTTCTGGTAACTGTTTAATATAATTAATTGCCGTATCTACAAATTCCTTAAATTTTATATTGTTATCGTAGAAATACTTAAACAGCCCAGCAAAAGGATTGATTAATAATAGTAAAAGACTCTGCCAGTTAGAGGTAACCCACTCAATAAGTGAATTAAAGATTTTTGGTATAGTTTCCGTAAAAAAAACTTTTACAGAGTCTACAAAACCGGCTATTTTTTCTTTTACACCATCCCATACAGCCCCTATTTTAGCTCTCGCCTCGTCATTAGTGGCTATAAAGGTAATTAAAGCACCGACTATAGTGGCTATAAGAGTAACAACAATACCTATAGGATTGGCTTTCATAGTTAAATTAAGAAGTCTCTGGGCTACAGTCATGCCCTCAGTGGCAATAGTCCACGCCTTAAAAGCACTGACTAAGCTCATAATTATGCCAGACACCTTAAATGCCACAAAACCGCTTGCAATACCAGCCAGCCCAGCTATAAGAGTGTCTTTATTATCCAATATCCACCCTAACCCCTCTTTAACCGCTGGTAAAACGTCATCTTTAAGGGTGGCAAAACTCTCCTCTATTTTGGTGGTAAACGCCTCCATATCAACGTCACCCACCAACTTTAAAAGCTCCTGTAAGAGTCCGTTAAAACCCTCTTTAAGAGTAGTGGTTACAGGCTCTATTTTAGCCCCCATATCTGCCATTGTCTGAGTGTAATCAGCGTTAGCTTTATTAGCCTCGATAATGTTAGCATTACTTTCCTGATAACCCTTAGATAGGTCACCGTAAGTACTTTCAAGTGTCTCAGCTATAAGTTTTTGTCTCTCCTGTTCACTGGTACACTTCTCTAGACTTGTGTTAAAGTCATCTTCACTAATTCCAGCCCAGTTAAGAGCGTCAGCCAGATTACCTGTAACCTGTCCTACTTTAGAGGTTTCATTTATGGACTCTGCCAGACCGTCCAATGGGATAGAGTCACCATACTTAGCCCATATACCAATAGAGCTATTTAAGAGGCTATTAAGCGTTTCCTCCTCAGCACCTAGAGCCATAAAGTTACTTACAGTAGTGGTCGTAGCTGTCTCATCAGCCAATACACCATACAAGTCTTTATACTTATCTTTAACATACTCCACGCCATACCCAGCCTCAGTACCAGCCGAATTTAATTTATTCATCTGATCACGATATTCTCTAGTCTCATCAGACAAACTCATTAAATTACCTATAGCATCCTTTAGACCACCGGCTAAAGCGGTTAACCCACTTCCTACAAACTCCGCTACAGCACCTTTAAGCACTGTAAAACCGTCTCCAGCGTTTTCAGCCTCATTACCTGTATCAGCTAACACGTCAGCTACGTCTTTACCAGTCTTAGAGGCTATCTTTTCAGCGTCAGCTACTTCCTGTAAAGCGTCCTCGTAACCGGCTATCTCTTTTTTGGTTTTATTTACTATAGCTTGCTGATTATTAAGTTTAGTGGCATACTCTAAAGCCTCTTTAGAGTTTTCACCATATTTCTTTTTGACCTTTTCCAAAATTTTTTCATACTCAGCTAACACAGTCTCCTGAGAGTTTAGGTTACTGTTAAGCTGTTTGAGCTTAGCACTAATTCCATCACTGGATTTACTCCAGTCATCCATACTGGAGGCTGTGGCTTTAAACTCGCTGTTAGCGTAAGCTACCTGTTTACGTGCCTCTTGCATGGATTTTTTAAGCTCTGATATATCTACCTTAAATTTAGTTGTGGTTTCATTGTTATTTGCCATATTATCACCACCTTAAAACCAGTTATCAGAGGCTTTACGCTTGATAACATTACTGTTATTACTTTTCTCTTTCTTATTACGCTTGTTATGACTTATCGTATTATTAATAAGGTCAAACACGTCCTCAGCCGGATAGTCCAATAACTTAATTGGGTCTAGTCCACTATAGGACTCACATAAAGCCTTATTAATGTCGAAAAACATTTCTGACAGCGTAGAATTTACGCTGTCGTTTCCACGTTTTTTGAGTTATTACCTTTTAAGCTGTTAAGTTTTTCAATGCCCCATTTATATAACTCAACCGCCACAGCTCCCAGCTCTGCCACGTCCACACACTCTAACTCTGTATCAGTAACACCAAAAGTAGCTTTAACAATCTTGTCTACTTTATCTAAGTTGCCAGTAACAAACTTCAAAATATCATTCTCATTTTCAAGACTTACGGTGTCTAATGACTGACCGATATACATAGCCACTCTGTAAGGAATTTTTAAGCGGTCAGCCTCAGCTTTTCTCTTAACTTCTCTTAAAGTGTCATCTGTATAAATATTTAAAACTAATTTCATAGTTTAATTGTCCTCCTCAATTTTTAAAAATAGAGGTGGACTAAGCCACCTCTATTAACTTTTTAGACTGCTTTCTGCACTGTGTCAGGTGTCTGTACTGTAGCGAAAAACTCACTTTCTACTACAGGGTTAACGCCTGTGTCAATATTTACAGCCTTAGCCGTTTTATTGCCGATAGCTGTAAATTTATGAGTGGTATTAATACCTGTAAATACGATTTCCTGACCGTTAGCCTCTGCTCCGTCATCTTTAGTAGCATGAGTAGAGTCAGGGATATTAAATTTGCCTTTAAGACGCCATACAAAAATTTCTGTACCATCTGTCTTTTCTGTGATATAGCCAATAGCAAAATATTTACTCTGGCGTTCACCCTCTACAAACATTCCTTTTTCGGCATCATAAGTCTGACCTGTAATCTGTGCCAATACGTCAAAAGGAATAGCTGATCCTGTAATAGTCACCTCGTCAGCTCCAGTAGACTCAATTACGATAGCCGGTACATTGTCATAGTAATGAGACTCGTTAGTAGTTTCTGTAGTTCTACTAAGCTCAGCCACGCCTACAATGGGAAAAGGTGTACCACAAGCAAACTCCTCAATAGAGTCTGTGGTAATTTCCGCACCCACTAAACCTCTAATACCTCTGTATTCCTGAATTTCCATAGCTCTTTACCTCCTACAAGTACAGAATATCTGTACTTTATAATCAAAAAAATTTACTGTTTCTGTCTGTATAATAAACTTATACTTCTACCTGTATGAGTGTCCTCATCACTAGGCACATCATAACCAGCACCACTTACAATAAAACCGGCACTCTTAAGTAGTTCCTTAGCCTCCATTAATTTACTGTTAGTTAATAATGGGTCAGTGCTGTAAAAATTAAGACTGTAAAGCCACAAAATAGCACCCTCGCTGTTAGAGTAGTAACTTGTACCATCAGCTGAGTCATTCCAATAAGTAAAAAAGCTGTCAGGGTAAGGCTCATCTGGTAACAGACTACCTTGTAACTTAACTGGATAACCTAAAGCCTCCAGCGTACTTATAATCAAATCTTCCATAACCTTAACCCTCCATGACTTTCTTGATTAAATCACTTAAAACTTTTTCCTGTATCTCAGCTATTTCTTTTTGTGTTTTACTTCCATAAATAGCACTTTTTAGACCGCTTACAGGTTTCATTTTAGGAGTACCTTGCATGAGCAAAATACTCTTTAAACCTGACTCGCTAAAATCAAAACCGATTTTAACGAAACCGGTCATAGCCTCCCACTCTACGCTCATGTTAGTGTCTAAAGACTCTTTAGTGCCACCGGTAGAGTATTTACCTTTAGCTGGAAGTTTAGCTTTTACCACAGCTTTCTCTATAAGTGGGTTTATATGTTTCTTAGACTCTACCAGAGCCTCCTCAACACCTTTTTTCATTAAACCCATGTCTCCCAGCTTATCCAGTTTACCCATGTATTCTTCCCAACCGTCAAATTTTAAGCCTATTTTATTACGTGCCACCTTTAATACCTCTTACCTTAAACTTAAGAAACTGGTTACGCTGTTCTATGTTCTCAGGCTCACCCATGACCTCATACTTTTTACCACCTAATCTGATCTGACTGGCACTTGTAATATCAGGTCTGTACCATGTTTCCACGCTGGCTGTATCTACTACGGTAAGCTGACCGTTAATAGTAGTCTCCGTACCTCCATAGGTTTTAAAGCTACAAAAAATCAGCTCGCCTGTCTCTGGATAGACTTTTTTTGTTACGCCCTTTACCGTCTCATAAGTAGGGTTAAATAACTCTACAGGAGTACAGTAAGGTTCACTGGGTCTATAAGCCATCAGTAGCCACCTCCTTAGAGGTATAAGCCAGCTGGCTAACTCTCTGATAAAAATATTCAGAGAGCTTACCGGCACTGACGTTATAATTCCATAAGTCCATTACACCTCTGGCAATAACACCAGCTGACACGTTAGAGTCAATTACCTCAGTAGATACTCCAGCGTCTTTCATATACGCTATTACCTCATCAATATAAATTTTTAGGGTGGCGTCCTGATATGTGCCTGTAATACCTAAAGCGTTTTTAACTAACTCTAAATGTGTGTCAACCATTGTTACTTACCTCCTGAGATTAATTAAACTGTGGGCTCAATTTCAAATACTACTAAAGAGCCAGCGTCAGCACACTTACCGTCTACGCTCATTACAGCTTTAGTAAGTAAGTCCTCTGTTTCCCAGTCCTGTTTCTTACTGATACCCATATCATAGATAGTGTTAAGAATGTAATCAGCAAAAGCATAGATAAACGCTTTATTATCAGGTACATAAGGAGCTACAACTACGTCACGTCCTAAGAGTGTATATTCAGGTTTACCACCGATACCGTAGTTAACTCTTGCGATAGGCTGACCGTCCTTGTCTACCATACCTACGAAAGACATAAAGGTCTTTTTCTTCATACACCACTTAGCACCAGCCTCGTATTCCTCAGCCACGTTGCCCTCACACTCACAGAGCTTATCGTAAGTAGCACTACCAGTAACAGTTACACCAGTTTCAGCCAAGATACCTTTAGGCTGTCCTGAGCCAGTACCGTTAATAATAGCGTCCTCGATAGCGTAAACCATAGCTTTAACTACGTTTTCTACAAACTTAGCTTCAAAAGCTGAGAGTGCCATTGTGCCAACTTCCATAGACATAGAAATTTCACAGCGTAATTTATGGTAAGTAAAGCTAATCTTACCTGTTACTTTCTTCTGACGGTCAGAGCCAGCTCCCTCAGATACCCATGTAGCAACAGGCTTTACTGAGCTTGTAGGAATTTCTACACCAGCTTTATAAGATGTCTTTGTGATGAGTGGTAAAATCATACCCACATTGTCCATTTTTTCAATGATCTGATTTACTAAGTGTGTAGGGATAACACTAGCTACATCACCTGTTAATGTGTTAGCGTCTGCTCTTAATTCTGCTGGGATAGGTGTACCACGAAGTACATATTCCATAAATGCGTTACGATATTCCATGTTCTGATTTTCCATAGTTTCTTTACCTCCTAAATTGAATGTGCTTACCACCTGAGCGTTTCTAAGTTCTGCTCCGGCTGGAATGATAGAGCGTTCTGCCTGTTCTTCTTCCTGTGCCGGCTGTTCTTCTGCTGGCTGTTCTTCTTCCTTATCAAGCTCCTCTAACTGTTTCTTAGCCTCTGCGATTTCATTAGCTAATTTTTCCAAAGTCTCACCGATAGCTCTTACTTCTGCTAAGTCCTGAGACTCGTCTGAGCGTTTCTTAAGTTCGTCCATTTCAGACTGCTTACGCTCAATTAAGTCCGTTAAAAACTTTCTCATAGCTCTTTACCTCCTTAGTACAGGTTTTCTGTACTTATTGATTAAAAAAATTTGTTTCTAAGTTTTGCTTTTTCAAGTTCTAAAACCTCTTTATCACTTTCCAGTGATTGACTTCTAACGCTCTCCAGCGTAGCTTTAGCACTCTCCAGTGCCTCCTTGTCTCTTGCTGAGATTTCTGTACTCTCATAAGCTGGGAATGTGACACCACTTATCTCAAAGACTACTGAAATATCCATAATTCTACGTGTAGGTTTCTCTGAGTCTAAGTCTGTCCACTCGTCCTTTTCTATTACAAACATGAATGACATTTTATCTATGTCACCACGTTTAATAGCTGAATAAAAATCACGTGCCTTAGGTGAGTTTTCAACATCTAATTTAGCCTCAAAACCTAAGCCCTCATCATCTACAATTAACTTCATTGTAGAGTTTTTGTTATTATTTCTTGACCTAGCATAAACAAAACTTGTATCGTGATTAAGGCAAAGCCTAACGTCTTTCAGATTAGTATTTTTTAAAGCCCCTCTGTCTATTACTTCATAAAACATACCCATATCTGTAGTTTTTTCAAAAACTATAGCTCTACCTTTTATAACTCCACTTTCTTCTTCAATGCTACGAAGTTCACAATCTAAGTTATACGCTCTCGTTATTTTCGTCTGTTCCATTACTACCACCTCCTGTAGTGCCTACCTGATAGGCGTTAGCGTTATTAGCGTCTATCCAGTTAAGGCTAGTGTATCTTTTACCCTCTAACTCTGGTAAAGGTCTTAAACCAAAAGCTACACGTTTCTCATTTTCATATAACGCCCCTGTATTGCTTAAGAGTGTCACCATTTGTATAGTCTGATCTACTGACATAAAAATAAGCTCTTTAGGATAGAACATAATTTTGTTGTGGTGACTTAATTCACCGTCAGTAAATAGTGTCTTAGTAAACGCCTGAGAAAAACTTATAATAAGTGGCTCTAAAGTTTTTTGATAAAAAGCCTCATACTGTTCTTTTGTATAGTCACCTGTAAGAATAGGTAAGCTGACACCAAAATGTCTAAGTATTTTCTCATCTATAAACTTAAGAGTGTCAGGATGTACCAGCTGTATCTCTTTCTTAATGGGAATAAACTCACTCTTTAAGTCTAGTGGTAAAAATCCACTCTCTGACTTCTTAAGTTTAGCCTCTAACTCTTTTAAAGCACTCTCTGTCTTACCGTCATCCAGCATAGTGTTAAACTTAACCACACCGTTAATGGCAAAAGAGCTTTTCATAGCTGAGCTAACACCCTGTAAGAGTTGGTGGTTAAGGTCTAACGTCTTAAGTAAAGCGTCATTATCCGGCTGTCCTGACTCATTACCGCCCATAAAGTCATTTACTGAATATCTATACTTTATGTGGATAACGTCAGAGTATTTAACCGTATACTCCTGACCGTTATTAAAGCGAAACTTCACAAAAAGTCTGTTACCAGCGTCCTCTATAAAGTCCACCTGAGTAGGAGTGATAGGGTAAAGACCGTCATAAAATCTTTTTTCTATTCCTTTTTCATCTTTCCACACTCTATAAGTAGGAATGATAAAAGCGTTATAGTTTAAGAATAATAACCACGTTACCTTTTCTAAAAAATCACTCGTAGTCATGCGTGGGTTAGGGTTATTAAGTACCGCCTGTATGCTACTACCTACCACCGGTATAATATCGTTACCCTTTTCCCTGATATGTTCAGGTCTTAGTTTTTTCATTTCACTTACAATACAGTTAATAGCCTGTTGTACTACGTCACTGGCGTAAATATTTTGTCCAAACTGAGAAAAGATAGGAGCGTAACCACTCATCACCTCAGCATATTTAGTTTGTGTAGGAGTTTCTTTTTTAAATAAATCACTTATCCACCCCATTTAGTTAACACCTCCTATCATTTGACGCCACTCTGTTCTATTCTGCCTATACATTTCCCACAAAATAGCTTTACACACCGCACCGTCAATACGCTTACTAGGCTCAGACTTAATAATTAAGCACTGACCTAAATCATTTACTTTGAGACAAGCATTTTTAAGACACCACTTATCTACTTCATTGTCATTATAATTAACTAGCTGGTGACTTAAATCAGCCTCCAGTAGTTTAATAGCATTACTAAGCGTCTGAGCGTTCTGTACCACCATTACCAGCTCATCATTTCCCTTAGTCCAACCGTAAAACTCCATACGGTTAAGAAAGTCTTTAGCAAATTTCTGATCATAACCACATTTCCAGAGCTTTATATTATAGTCCTTATACAAACTGTAAAACCAGTCAGCTACTTTACTCAGGTCTATATCATTTCCCTCTGTTATGGTTATCAGTCCAGCCTCAGCCCACTCTTTATACTTAGCTCCAGCGTTACGGTCATCTGAATTATCCAGCTTACTCTCAGGTATAAAGTACATAGTGTGAACATACTTAGTATTGTCCTCTGGTTTCATAAAAAGCACCTTAGCACACGTTAAGTCTGTAGTCTCTGACAAGTCTACAGCTCCTAAGCACACAGAGCCTCTAAACTCCTCTAAGTCATAAACTGCTTTATAATCGTAGTCCTCAATGTTAAGCCAGCTCTGAGCTGAGTTTTGCTTAATATTAAAGTCTTTACAGAGTACAAAAATACGATCTGCTTTACTTTTCTTAGCTAGGTCTATTTGCTCATCTAAATAAGTCCACTTTTTCACTATTCCCAGTGTAGGATTAGCTTTTACCCAGCTATTTCTGTTCTGCCACACCTCAGCCTCAGAGTCCTGAGTATATAACCACGGTAAAGTACGCTCTGCCATAATACCGTCATCTTCACCGGCTATAATGGCTCTGGCTTTTTTTAGCTCCTCATCTAAATAACCGTCTACTACAAAACCCTCTGTAGTAAGATTTATAAATAGTGGCTCGTCCTTAAGTGACTGTGACTGTTCCACTGATTTAGCTATAATGTTATCTTTCATTTCATGGCTTTCATCCAAAAAAGCCACGTCTATATTTCTCCCCTCTTTATTCCTTGTACGGTCAGAGAGTTTAAATATCTTAGTGTTATTAACCTTATTGAGTATGTACCGCTGATTACGTTTAGTGTCTAAGTCCTCAGGGTCTATTAACATTCTCATAGTGTCAATAGCGTCATAAATGAGGCTTGCCTGTGAGTCATCATTAGAGCTACAGACTATATCTGAGCCAGCGTTACCTAAGAAAAACTCTGTTAACCCTAAAGCACTACACGTCTCAGACTTAGTATTTTTTCTAGCTATCAGAAAGAGTACTTTTTTGAAACGCCTTAAAGTGGTATCTGACATTTTGAAAGAGTACACACACTCTATAAATGCTTTTTGCCACAGCATAAGTACCATAGGCTTATTATAGAAAGGTGACTTAGTGAGTCTCACACAGTTCTCCATAAAGTTCATACGCTGTAAAGCGTCCTGAGTGTCATAGATATAAGCGTCACTTAATAAGTCCTCACGTAAGTTATTTAATTCTTGCCACAACTCACGCCCTACTATAATGTCACCACACTCTATACGTGCATGATACTCTAACAGATAGCTGTTATCTGGTGTCCATATTTTTTTACTTTCCGTCATCAGCATGATCTCTAAACCACTTCCTCAGTGGTGACTCCTCAACTTCATCACCCTCTAGGCGTTTTTCCTTATAAATGACATACTCAATCATCTTTATACAATTAATATACTGCTGTAGAAATTCCTTATAGAGTTTACTAGCTGGAGTGCTACGCTGTTTCATAGGATTTTTAGGATTTACCTCTATAAACGGTAACTTTTTAAGCTCTGTCAGACGCTCCTCTAAAAACACCACATCATCTATAACACTTGTCACCAGCTCCAGAGACTCCTCTGGTACTAACTCTATAAGCTCATCACGTCTACTCATTTACCGCCACCGTAGAAAATTTAACTGTGCCTTTTTCGATATAAGCATTAATGGCGTTAACTGTCATTTCTCCACAGTCAGTCATTCTTAATGTAGCAAAATCACACGCCACTACTTTAGTGCCTTTACCCAGTGTAGCCAGTACATACTGACCGTCTAACTCTTTAATAGTCATAGCTTACGCCTCCTTTTTCTTTCGTGTTTTCGTAGCCACCTTTTCAGTAGTAGGAGTTGTAACCTCAGCTACCTTAGCTTTAACCAGCTGTTTAGCTCTATCGTCTGTTACGTCAAGCTCCTCACCGATAGCCACGCTCTTATTAAGTTTTGTGTCATAGTATCCTAAAATACATTTAACTCTTACCATGTTTTTACCTCCACAGTACAGAAAATCTGTACTTTTGACTTAAAAAATTTTAGTAAATCCCTACGGACTGTCTCGCACAGTCCTTAACAGTATCGTCCTATAGGGTGAAAGGAGTACATCTTATGAAAAAAATGCACCTGATTGAGATAACAGGACTCGAACCTGTGACACATGGCTTATAAGACCACCGCTCTAACCTACTGAGCTATATCTCACTATAAAAGCCAGCGTCCGAAGAACCTCATACATACATGATAACTTTTTTACTTGTGGCATAGCTGACTCATGGTGTAGCTTGCACCGTCCTACCCACTGTAAACATAAGTAACTGGCTATATACCTAAAGCTCAAATCTAGTTTAGTACACGTACCGCCCTAGTAAAAACCTCTTACGATTTTTGTTCTTTTATAATTTTTTTTCATTTTACTTTTCAAAAATTCTCGTCAAAAATCATTTTCTGTGAGAAATGAGTTCCCCCCAACAGTCCCCTTTTACTTAAAAATAAT
>JAEIGA010001379.1_pt1 | contig 37821 bp, 34 predicted proteins | sample 9270691 | NCBI WGS metagenome assembly JAEIGA01 (sample SAMN17057246, study PRJNA624740) | gut metagenome | biome: biome; isolation source: fecal sample | host: Bos grunniens | place: China: Xizang | collected 2019
AAAAAGCATTTTGAGTGGCAAGGTAAAATTGAAATGGTTTCACGCGTTAAGGTTGAAACCAAAGAAGATTTATCTTTAGCATATACCCCCGGTGTTGCAGAGCCTTGCCTTGAAATAAACAAGGACATAAATAAATCTTACGAGCTTACACGCCGTTCAAACCTTGTCGCTGTTATTACCGACGGTACGGCAATACTCGGACTTGGCGACATCGGTCCTGAAGCAGGTATGCCCGTAATGGAGGGTAAATGCGCGCTTTTCAAGGCGTTTGCGGATGTTGACGCATTTCCTCTTTGCATAAAGTCTAAAGACGTTGATGAAATTGTTCGTACGATATATTTGCTTTCGGGAAGCTTTGGAGGTATCAACCTTGAAGATATTTCTGCTCCCCGTTGCTTTGAGATTGAACAGAAACTTAAGGAGATCTGCGACATCCCAGTTTTCCATGACGACCAGCATGGAACGGCAATAGTTGTTGCCGCGGCGCTAATCAATGCATTGAAGCTTGTCAAGAAAGAGATAGGAGAAGTAAAGGTAGTAATCAACGGAGCAGGCTCTGCCGGAATTGCTATCGGTAAACATCTTATGAATATGGGTGTTAAAAATCTTACCTTCTGCGACCGCTTCGGCATTATTTGCGAGGGAGACGAGAACAACAACCCTGCGCAGGAAGAGGTGGCAAAGGTAACAAATTCCGAGCACAAAAAGGGAACTCTTTCCGATGCACTTGTAGGCGCTGACGTATTTATCGGTGTTTCTGCTCCTAACCTTGTAACACCTGAAATGGTAAAATCCATGGCTAATGACGCGATTATGTTCCCGATGGCAAATCCCACTCCTGAGATTATGCCCGACGTTGCAAAGGCAGCAGGAGCAAGAGTTGTGGGAACAGGGCGTTCAGACTTTCCGAATCAGATTAATAATGTTCTGGCTTTCCCTGGCATTTTTCGCGGTGCACTTGATTGCAGAGCTTCTTGTATAAATGAAGAAATGAAGGTTGCAACCTCGTTTGCACTTGCATCTCTTATTCCCGATGATGAGATAACCGAAGAAAACATAATTGCTCCAGCACTTGATAAGAGGGTAGCACAAGTTGTAGCTGAAGCAGTTATTAAAACTGCCAGAGAAACCGGTGTTGCAAGGATATAATTTAATATGATAAAGCAATCAAGCAGAGAATTCAAAAATGTAATTCTTTGCTTGATTGTTTGAAAAAAGTGATATACTATGATGTGAATATGCGAGGTGTGTTAACGTGAATAAGAGAATAATTGCCGCAGTCAGAAGCGCTCAGGAGCTTGAAGAAGCAGTAAAATCTGATGCGTGGATGATTTTTATGCTTGCGCCGAATATTGAGGACATAAGGGTACAGGCAGAACTTGTTCACCAGGTCGGAAAAAAGTTGTTTATACATTTAGACCTTGCCGAGGGAATAGGCAAGGATGAATACGGAATCCGTTTTGCAAAACAACAAGGTGTAGACGGCATAATCAGCACACGTACCAACATTATAAAGCTTGCGAAAAAAGAGAATTTGTTTGCCGTACAACGTTTTTTTGCTGTGGATTCGCAATCTGTACGTACAACAATAGAAACCGCAAAATCATCTAAGGCGGATATGATAGAGATTATGCCGGGCACAATGTTAAAGGTTATAAAAACATTAAAAAAAGAGTTGAATATTCCTATTATTGCCGGCGGACTGATTGAAACAGCAAAAGAGGTTGAAGATGCTATTTTGTGCGGTGCAATCGCGGTTTCTACGGGCAAAAGAGAATTTTGGGAGTGTGTTTGATGAACGGATTAAAAGGCAAAAAACTATTTTTACCAGATATGGACGGAACAATATATCTGGACAATTAGCCTTTTGAAGGGACGTTTGATTTTTCCTAACGGATGCGATATGTGCCTTGCAGCACGAGAAAAAGGAATTTATATCATATCGCTTTGCTTGCAAAATATCGCAATCGAACTTTATTTATAAAAAGGTTGACCAAAAGAGAGGTGACAATGTATGAAATTTATTTCAAAAACATTTTCAGAGCTTTCAACCGATGAATTATATGAAATTTTAAAATCAAGATCCGAGATTTTCATGCTGGAACAAAACATTATTTGTCAGGATATGGACGACAGAGATAAAGAGAGTCTGCACTGCTTTTTTTCTGATGGGAAAAGAGTAACGGCATATTTGAGGGCTTTCAGAACAGGTGCCGATGAAGTAACTGTCGGCAGAGTGTTGACTTTAGAGCACGGAAAAGGTCTTGGCAAAAAGCTTATGATGCAAGGTGTGGAAGAAATAAAAAAACATTTCGGGTGCAAAAAAATCTGTCTTCATTCACAAAAACAAGCAATGGATTTTTATAAAAAAATGGGATTTAAAGTAGTTTCCGATGAATATTTAGAAGAAGGAATAATTCATCTCACTATGGAAAAATATATATGAATCGTTCAGTATTTTTATAGTGTATTAACTATAAAATGTTCCTATAGAAAAGGACGAATCCAAACAGAAAGGGAACGCCGATGTTCAAAAGCGTATTTACAAAATATATTACGGCATTCATGCTCATAATCGTTGTAAGCTTTCTCATGCTCACAGTGATTCTCTGCAGTATGGTGGACAGCTACTCTGCCGATGCAAAATCCGAGACCGTGCTCCGCACATCGGAGGTCGTATCCCGTACTGTTGAAGAAATGTTTATTGACAGCGATGCTGATGATTTTAATCAGTTCGTATACTACAACAGAGAGGGAATAGAACAGCTTCTCTCAGCTATGGCGGAGTATAATGAGGATGTTGTTGCATTTGTTGTGGACGAATACGGCTCCTGCCTTGCTGTTGATGGAAATGTGGTGGTAGGATATATCGGTTCCGGTGTGCCACTTGATATCATGGAAAATCTTACTGATGGGGTGGCAAAAGAATATATAGGAGACCTTGGCGGTGTGTTCGACGGCAAGCACCTTACCTATATTATGCCGATCCTCGGGAAAGACGGCGGAATTGTGGGAGCGGCGGTAGCTACTTCCGCTTCACGTCAGATGGAGGCACTTATTGAGAGTCTCATCAAAACCGTGGTGCTTTCCTGCCTTCTTGTGATGCTTGCGGCTCTTGTTGCCATATACTTTATCAGTGAAAAGATAATTGATCCTTTAAAAAAGATGTCAAAGGCGGCAAAAAGCTTTGCGGCGGGGAAATTTGACGTGCGTGTACCCGTAAAGGGCCGTGACGAGGTCGCGGAGCTTGCTACGGCGTTCAACAACATGGCGGCGTCTATGGCGAAGCTTGAGGATATGCGCCGCACATTTCTTTCCAGCGTTTCCCACGACCTGCGCACTCCCATGACCACCATCTCAGGCTTTATTGACGGCATTCTTGACGGTACGATACCTAAGGAAAAGCACGAATATTATCTTGACGTTATCCGTACCGAGGTCAGACGTCTTGCGAGACTTGTAGCAAGTCTTCTCGATATCACACGCATTCAGGCAGGAGAGCGAAAATTCACCAAATCTGCCTTTGATATATGCGAAATGGCACGGCTTATACTTATCTCATTTGAGCAGAAGATAGAAGAAAAGCATCTTGAGGTGGAATTTGACTGTCAGGACGACAAAATGACAGTGTATGCCGACCGCGATGCCATTTATCAGATACTTTACAATATCTGCGACAACGCTGTGAAATTCTCAAAGGAAGGCGGCGTGTACAGAATAAGCATTATTGAACGTGAGCAGAGAGTGTACATCTCGGTTTACAACGAGGGTGCGGGTATCCCGTCCGAGGAGTTACCGTTTGTGTTTGAGCGATTCTACAAGAGCGATAAGAGCCGCGGACTTGACAAGAGCGGTGTGGGACTCGGTCTGTATATTGCCAAGACCATAATTGATGCTCACGATGAAGAAATATGGGTAAAGAGCGTATACGGTGAAAACTGTGAATTTGTTTTCACTCTTCCGTACACCACTGAAATCGTCATAAAGGACTGATTGCCGGTCTAGGATAAAAAGTTTACAAAAACCTATTGCATTTTGGTAGAAAATAGTGTATAATAATACCAATAGAAACAGTAGGAGGTACGTTATGAACTCGAATTTAGTTATCACGATCGGAAGACAGTACGGAAGCGCGGGACGTCATATCGGCGAAGAACTTGCGGCGAAGCTTGGAATTAAGTTTTACAACAACGAGCTTATATCCCTTGCGGCACAGAAGAGCGGCATGGCGCACCATGTTGTAGAAGAAGCAAATGAAAAGGCTACAAACAGCCTTCTTTATACACTCGCTATGGGCAGCTCCTTCTGGGGCGGAAATGCAGGCGTTGCATTTGATATGCCTGTAAACGATAAGCTGTTCGTTACACAGTCTGACATTATAAGGGAGCTTGCCGACGAAGGACCTGCGGTGTTCATCGGAAGATGCGCCGACTATGTGCTTCGCGGATATCCGAATCTTATCAAGCTCTTTATATACGCGCCCATGGACTTCCGTGCAGAGCATATTGCCGAGCTTCACAACGTTACTCCCGATAAGGCGAAGGACATTATTGTGAAGACCGACAAGCGCCGTGCAAATTATTACAACTACTACACCGGTCAGAAGTGGGGCAAGCTGGAAAACTTCGATCTTGCGGTTGACTCCTCAAGACTCGGTATAGAAACCACCGCTGAGATGCTCTATCAGTATGTGGAATTCTACAAAAATCATAATATGAAATAAAAACTTCGGGCTGTCGCTTTTGCGGCAGCCCGTAAGGTATTAAATTTCAGGAGACTCAAAGACAATGAATAATAAAGTGATAATCGCAAGCGACAGTACCTGCGATCTTACATCTGATTTAATCGAAAAATACGGTATTGCGATTCTTCCCCTTACCGTGCACCTTGGCGAAAATCAGTTCCGCGACGGCGTGGATGTTACACCGGATGATATATATGCGCACTACGAGAAAACCGGTGAGCTCCCAAAGACTGCGGCGGTGAATGTGTCGGAGTTTGACTCATTTTTCAAGGCTGAAACAGAACAGGGAAACGCCGTTGTGGTATTTACCATAAGCTCAGATATGTCCTCGACCTTTAACAATGCAAGACTTGCGGCAAATGAGTATGAGGATGTCTATGTTGTAGATACTCGCAACCTTTCAACCGGCGGAGGACTTCTTGTGATGCGTGCCGCAGAGATGGCGGCAGAGGGTAAGAGTGCTTTGGAGATCGCAGAGGAGTGCGAAAGGCTTACCGCCTTAGTATCGGCATCTTTTGTGGTGGACGACCTTGAATTTCTCTATAAAGGCGGCAGATGCTCGGCTCTTGCGGCATTCGGTGCGAATCTTTTACAGCTTAAGCCTTGTATTTACGTTGACGGCGGAAAAATGGCGGTAGGAAAGAAGTACCGCGGTAAATTCGCCATATCAATCAAGAAATATGTTGCCGATCAGCTTTCGGAGCTTGATTCTATCGACCCCGGACGCGTATTTGTAACTCATGCAGGATGCGATCCCGACATAGTTGAGGCTTGTGTCAGCGAGGTACGTGCCCTTGGCTATTTTGGGGAGATATGCGTGACTCGCGCAGGCTGTACCATATCATCCCACTGCGGTAAAAACACTCTTGGTGTGCTGTTTTTAAAGAAATGATTTTACTTGGTGCCGTTGTCTTTTTTTGAGGACAGCGGCACGTTTGTTTTACAACTTTTTTCGAAAATTCTCTAATTTTCCGAAAACCTCTTGACAAAAGCGTGAATGTTTGGTATAATACTAATGTTGCGAAAACGGCAGCAGTATCGGGGTGTGGCTCAGCTTGGTAGAGCGCTTGGTTCGGGACCAAGAGGTCGGGTGTTCGAATCACCTCACTCCGACCAAAAAATGTACGGACGGTTTACCGTCCGTATATTTTTTTGTTTGAAACGAAGCGGCACGAATACCGCCCTTTTGTGGAGTGAGCCAATTCGGGAACAATATGGGTAGAGCACGTTCTCGCATAGCGAGAACGTGCAAGATAAAACAGCCCGGTGGGCTGTTTTTACGCCGCCGAAACCGCCTGGCGCAGGGAACACCAGAAGCGAAGCTTGCTTCGCGCGCGAGGCGACCATGCGAAGGTGGAGTGTCATTTACGGTAATATTAAATGATTGCAGGGGAGACGAGTACATCTCCCCTGTGTTTATACTAAAAATGTTTTGTTCTTCAGAGCTTCCAGCATTATGGTGGCAGAGCCCATATTCGTAGCGAGCGGTATCTTCTGGACATCTCCAAGCCTGAGAAGTGCGGAAACGTCAGGCTCGTGAGGCTGTGCAGTCAGCGGATCGCGCAGGAAAATGATAAGATCAAGCTCACCCATTGCAAGCATAGCACCTATCTGCTGGTCGCCGCCAAGGGGACCGCTTTTCATGCGGTGAATTGAAAGTCCGGTCTCGCCCATGATAAGAGTACCTGTAGTGCCGGTGGCATAAAGCTCATTTCCCTCAAGGACATCCTTGTACTTCTTAGCGAGCTCTATTATTTCATTTTTCTTTTTGTCGTGTGCTATAAGAGCAATTTTCATAACGGTATCTCTCCCCAATATGTATAATTTATGTGTTTATTGTACCATATTTTTTCTTTTTCGTCAATAGTATAGCTTTATTTTAGAATTTAGGAATATAATAAGACAAACTTAGTGGCAATAATTACATCATGCCTTGACAAAGGGTAAAAAGGGTGATATAATTGTAATTGCTAAATTTTATTTTGTGAAAGGATACATAAAAATGATTTTCGGTAATATTAAAACATTCCGCTCCTGCGGTCTCGGAAGCGAAGCTTTTGACAAGTACATCGAGGTGCTTAAAACTATTACTCTTGACACTCCTCTCGGAAGACACGAGCTTTCCGACGGTGCATACTACAATGTGTGCGAGATAAGCGAACAGAAGCCTGTAAGCGAGGGGGTATTCGAGGCTCACCGCAAGTATATTGATATTCAGTATGTGTACGACGGCACAGAAGTAATGGGTTACGCTGATATCGACACTCTTAAGGTTACCAAAGAATACGATGCAGATGGCGACTACTCGCTTCATGAGGGCGAGGGTGTATTCTTCACCCTTAAGCCCGGTGATTTTGCAGTATTCGCTCCAATGGACGCTCATATGCCCGGATGCGGCGACGGCAAATCCAAAAAGGTTATTATTAAGGTTCCTGTGAAATAAACAAACCGAGTTTTTGGCTGATTATTAAAACACCGATGCACGTTGTACCGTAAGACAATGTGCATCGGTGTTTTTGGCTTTATGTTATTATACGTTGAATCTGAAAAGCACGATGTCGCCGTCTTTTATAATGTATTCCTTACCCTCGCTGCGAACAAGACCTTTATCCTTTGCCGCCGCCATTGTGCCGCACGCCATAAGCTCGTCAAAGCCTATGATCTCAGCTCTGATAAAGCCGCGCTCAAAGTCGGAGTGAATCTTTCCTGCCGCCTGAGGAGCTTTTGTACCCTTGGTGATAGTCCAAGCACGAACTTCCTTGGGACCTGCGGTGAGGTAGGAGATAAGACCGAGAAGGGCATAACTTGCCTTGATAAGACGGTCAAGACCGCTCTCCGCGATTCCGAGGTCAGCTAAAAATTCCGCGCGCTCCTCGCCTTCAAGCTGAGCGATCTCAGCTTCGATTCCGGCACAAATCGGCATGATCTCCGCCTTTTCGGAAGCGGCGTATTCGGCAAGACGCTGATAGCCTGCATTGTTCGACATATCACTGCCGATCATGTCCTCGGAGATGTTTGCGGCGTAGATAACAGGCTTCATAGAGAGAAGCTGTGATTCATTCATAAGAGCAAGCTCATCCTCGGTGTATTCAACCGCGCGGGCACATTTGCCGTTTGCAAGCTCAGCCATAACGCGCTCAAGCAGCTCAAGCTCAGCCCCCAAGGACTTGTCGCCTTTCATCGCCTTCTTAACGCGGTCTATACGGCGCTCGAGCATTTCGATATCAGCGAAAATAAGCTCCATGTTGATGGTTTCAAGGTCGCGCATGGGGTCAATAGAGCCGTCAACGTGGATGATGTTGGAATCCTCAAAGCAGCGAACTACGTGGATAATAGCGTCGCACTCGCGGATGTGGGAAAGAAATTTGTTTCCGAGGCCCTCGCCCTTGGAAGCGCCCTTAACAAGTCCTGCAATGTCAACAAATTCGATAACAGCAGGGGTGTATTTTTCGGGGGTGTACATTTCGGCAAGCTTATCAAGTCTTGCATCCGGTACAGCTACAACGCCCACATTGGGGTCGATGGTGCAGAAGGGGTAGTTTGCAGATTCAGCACCTGCATTTGTAATAGCGTTAAAAAGGGTAGATTTACCGACGTTCGGAAGTCCGACTATACCAAGTTTCATGTATGTTATCTCCTTATCAGTGTCAAATATTCATTATCTGCAATATTATACCACATCTCTTAAGATTTTTCAAGAGAAATCGGGATTTTCTTTTGGAATTTTCTTGTACAGGAAAGTCGATTGTGAAAAACATATCACGCAGAGGTATAAAAATTGGCAATAAATTCATACAATCTTCACCTTAGCACCTTGACAAAAACACGAAGGGGTGATATAATGAATATGGTTAGATTTTTGACGAAATTAACAATTTGACAGAATCGTGAAATTGTGAACAGAAAACTGTGCACATTGTCACAAATATAACAATCAAAATCGTGTAAATCACTTATGAAAGGAAGTATAATAGCTATGCCGACAAAAATTCTTGTGGTCGATGATGACCTTAATATTTGCGACCTTCTGCGTCTCTATTTTGAAAACGAGGGATACGAGGTGAAGACCGCCAATGACGGTGCTGAGGGTGTAAGCTTCTTTAAAATGTACGAGCCTGATCTCGTTCTTCTTGATATCATGCTTCCGAAGAAGGACGGCTGGCAGGTATGCCGCGAGATTCGCGAGGTTTCTTCAAAGCCGATAATCATGCTTACCGCAAAGGGCGAAGTTTTTGATAAGGTGCTTGTACTTGAGCTTGGTGCAGACTATTTCATGGTAAAGCCTTTTGAGACAAAGGAGCTTTCCGCACGTGTTAAGGCTGTGCTTCGCCGTTACAGCGCGCGCGATAATCAGAACGACGATGAGACAATCAAATTTGACAACATTGAGATCTCCCGTCAGAAGTACGAGCTTAAGCTGAAGGGCAAGTCCGTGGACATTCCCCCGAAGGAGCTGGAGCTTCTTTATTTCCTTGCTTCAAACTACAACCGTGTATTTACACGCGATCAGCTTCTTGACAAGGTTTGGGGATTTGACTATCTCGGCGACTCCCGTACCGTTGACGTACACGTTAAGCGTCTGCGTGAAAAGCTTGAGGGCGTGTCCGACAAATGGGTGCTCAAGACCGTTTGGGGTGTTGGCTACAAATTCGATCTCCTTTAATTTCTATATAAAAACAGCGGCAGGGTATCCTGTCGCTGTTTTTATGTCTTACAGGCAGATTATCCGCTTGACGCCTTGCTTTTTGTATTCCGCAATAGCTTCGCCGAGCACGGCGTCGGTTATAAGCACATCAAGCTTTGATACAGGGCAGACGGAGAAGGCCGCACAGCCGCCCACCTTTTTTTGCGGATACATTCCCACAACGCTTGCGGAATGCTCGATAATCGCTGACAGAAACGGTATCTTTGAAGCTGATTCGAAAGAAATTCCAAATTCAGGCGATATCATATCCGAGGTGATGAATGCCTTGCTTATCCGAAGTCTTTTAAGCATTTCCACTGCGAAAAAGTCTGTACACACTCCATCGCTGTCTGCGGCACCGCCAAGCATTATTATATTTACATCGCCGCGCCGTCTCAGTGATTCGGCGACAGGGATGCTGTTGGTAACAACAGACAGCCTGCATTTATCAGGCAGATTCTTTGCAATATATGCGCCAAGCTCGCCGCTCGGTAGATAGACGGTGTCACCCTCAGAGATAAGATCAAGTGCGCGTGTGCACACATACGGGGCGTTTTCTTCCGCCGCGCTGTCGTGAGTGCGCTTCGGCATTACCATAAACTTTCCGTCTTTTGGGATCGCACCGCCGTGAGTCCGCTTAAGCTGTCCCTGTTCTTCAAGAATGCGCAGATCGCGCTTGGCACTGTCGTAGCTCACGCCAAATTTTCTTTGTATATCATGGGTTGTAATGCTCCCATTTTCTTCAAGCATTGTGAGAATCGCGGCATGGCGTTCTTCAATAAACATATATTTCTCCAAAATAAACGTGTAATTATAAGAGTATTTTACCATGAACGCGTCGATTTGTCAACACGCCGCATAAGTTGTTTTTTCATTTCGGTAATATTGCAGGACTTTGTCCCATAGAATATAGCGTATAACAAAAAACGGAGGACAGAGCAATGCAAAAAGGATATTATACCGAAGGAACACTTTTAATGAGCGACGAAAACCGTGAATACACCGGGAGCATTGACGGCATTGAACGTGCCATGCAGGAAGGACGCATACTTGAAGGGATAGCTTCCAAAGCAGGCGGTGGACACGAGCTGACTGTGGAGTTTGGTGAGTTTACGGGTATTATAGAGAAGGATGAGGTACAGCTTACCTTCGGTGAGGGTGTAAAAGATATAGCGGTGATTACAAGAGTCGGAAAGCCTGTCTGCTTCAAGGTGATTTCGGTAGAGCGAAAGCGTGTGGGTGCACCTATTATAAAGCTTTCGCGCCGCGCCGCACAGCTTGAGTGCACAAAAAATTATCTGGCACAGCTTCGTGCAGGTGACGTTATTCCGGCAAAGGTCACACATCTTGAGCATTTCGGCGCGTTTGTCGATATCGGCTGCGGAATCGTATCGTTGTTGTCTATAGATTCCATTTCTGTTTCGCGGATATCCCATCCCGGGGATAGATTGTCCATTGGCGGCGAGCTTCGTGTGGTCGTGCGAAGCATGGATAAAAATGACGAGGGACTTCCAACAAGAGTATACGTTACAGGCAGGGAACTGCTTGGTACATGGGAAGAAAATGCCGCGCTGTTTTCCGTGGGGCAGACTGTAACGGGACGTGTCAGGAGCGTTGAGCCGTACGGTGTTTTTGTGGAGCTTACACCGAATCTTGCAGGACTTGCGGAGTACCGAAGCGACGTTGTCGTAGGTCAGTGTGCGGCTGTATACATAAAAAATATTATTCCCGAGAGAATGAAGATAAAGCTTGTGATAATCGACGCCGCACGCTCACTTTCGGCAGGCAGTGAGGGAATCGTGCATGATGAGATCACGCATATAGACCGCTGGCGATATTCGCCTGACGGATGCGACAGAGTGGTTGAGACGGTCTTCTCGGATGGGGATTGAACGGCATATACAAAACTGCGCCTTAGCGAATTTTATTCGCTAAGGCGCATCGCTTGTTTGTGGGCAGTTATATCACGAAATTGCCGTTTTCGAATACCTTTACTTCCGTTCCGTCGGCTTTGATGCCGATAATCTCCATGTCAGCAGTACCTATCATGAAGTCAACGTGATTTGCGCTGTCGTTGTTTCCGCCCTTTGCACGGAGAGTTTCTTTTGACATCTTCTCGCCGCCCTTTACGGTGTCGGGATAGCATTCGCCAAGCGCGAGATGGCAGGATGCGTTCTCGTCAAAGAGGGTGTTATAGAAAAGTATGCCGAGATTTGAAATGGGGGAATCGTATGGAATAAGTGCCACTTCACCGAGACGGCGGGAGCCTTCGTCGGTGTTAAGCAGGCGGTCAAGGGCACGAAGTCCTACTTCCGCTCCGTGGGAGACTACCTTGCCGTCCTTAAATTCGACATAGAATTTGTCGATAAGCTCTCCCTGATATGAGAGGGGCATGGAAGAATAAACGCGGCCCTCTGCCTTTTCGCAGTGGGGCATTGTGAATATCTCCTCAGTGGGCATATTTGGGAAATATACCTTACCGGCAACACATTTTTCAGAGCCGCCTTTCCAGATGTGACCCTCAACGAGGCCTACGGTAAAATCCGTGCCGAGTGAGTTCTTGTAGCGAAGCGAAACGAACTTTTCGCGGTTAAGCGCTCTTGCGCGACGCTTTAACATACGGTCATGACGCCACCATTTCTTCACTGTGTCACCGCGTCCGATGCGGACAGTCTTGAAAATAGCCGCCCACAGCTTCTTGACTGCATTTGCAGGAGTGTCATTTGGGAATACCTTTTTAGCCCATGCTTCGTTTGGGTATGCAACCACAGTCCAGCGAAGATTGCCCTCGTCCATTATGCGGTAAAACTCCTCAAACGCCTTTTTGCCTGCAAGAGCCGATGCCATGAGCTTTTCGCTGTCAGCACCTGCGAAAATGTCGGGGTCTTCCGCTACAATGGATATTGCAACGCATCCCTTGCGTGCATAGTAGTTCTGTGATTCCGCTCTCCACTCGGGAACGGTCTCAAACTGCTCCTTTGCGGCATTGTCAAGGCGGATTCTTGCAGAGCGCTCGTCGTTCCACTGCATGATAACATCAATTGCGCCAAGCTTGTAGCATTCCTCGGCTACAAGACGTCCAAGCTCTGCCGCCTCGATAGGACAGCGGAGCAGTACATAACGGTCAGGCGTAGCATTTACGCCGAGACTTGCGATAACGCGCGCATATTCGCGCAGATTTTCATTAAAACCCATAACTAAGTTCTCCTTTAGCTGTAAATTAGTCTTCCATAAGCGCAAAGAGTGTTTGCGCATATATGCGTACCGCTTTGTCAACGTCCTTTACGGTCACATACTCGTTCTTCTGATGCTCCGTTGAAACAGAGCCTTCAAAATGCGGACCGAATGATACTATGTTCGGCATAGCCCTTGCATATGTGCCGCCGCCCATGGAGAACGGCTCTGCATCATCCCCCGTAATGCCGTTGTATACATCGGTAAGGGTGGTGATAAGCTTGCTGTTCTTATCCATGAATACGGGGGGATTGTGTCCTGCCTCGGTGACGGTCACGTCGTACTGCTTGCAGGTGGCTTTAAGCATAGCAAGCATATTTTCATAGCTCTTTGTTACGGGGTAACGGATATCAACAGTCATTATCACCTCGTCGCCGCGCACTTCGATAACGCCGAGATTAAGTGTGAGTCGTCCGCTCTCGCTGTCCCATGATTCAAGACCGATATTTCTGCCGGCACATTCTACCTCAAACTTTTTGGTGATAAACTCAGCAAGCGGGCAGGAGATGCCGTCAGAGACAAGCTTGTTCATAAGCGCAATAATTGCGTTTACTCCTGCATTCGGCGTACTTCCGTGTGCACTGACACCGGTCGCCGTCAGCTTATTGCCGCCAATGACACATTCGCAGAAGTCAGGCACCATATTGTGTGCCTCGCCGCCGGAAACCGACTCCACGCCGGACGCGGAGAGCGGCATTTTTAATTCAAATATTGCAATACCTTTTTCCGCATATCCGCAGGGAAAAGCGGCATCGGGAGTGAATCCGAAGGTGGGAAGCTCCTCATGCTGGCGGTAGTATGCCATATCAACCCATTCGCCGTTTTCCTCGGTAAGACCGAAGATAATACGCACGCGGCGGTTAAGCTTTACGCCGGAACTTTGGAGTACCTTCATGGCGTAAATGCACATCATCGCAGGACCTTTGTCGTCGGTGACACCGCGTCCGTAGAGACGCTCCTCGCCCTCAACGGTGGTACGGGTAAGCTTGAATGCAGGATAGTCCCAGCCTGAGCCTTCGGGCACAACGTCAAGATGAGCGAGAATGCCTATCATCTCGTCTCCCTCTCCTATCTCCGCCCAGCCGAGCATATTCCCGCATTTCTTGGTGCGAAAACCGTAGGATTCGCAGAGTGCTAAGGTATAGTCAAGGGCATCGGCGCAGTTTTTGCCGAAAGGATAGGTGTCATCGCCCTTTTCTGCTACGGACGGTATACTGATAAGACCGTCAAGGTCGGTGTAAAACTGTTCGATCATGGTAAGATCCTCTTTTCGTTAGTGTATATAAATTTTGTCGTTGTGAATCACGCTTTGTCGCTTCCGTCGGCAATACCGCCAACTATGCGGCTTTCCTCGTCAAAATCGAGTATATTCGATAAAATGTAGTTTGATACATACATTCCCTTGGGAGTGAAAGCGTATCTGTCGCCGTTGTAGGTCATGAATCCGTTATCAATGTATATTTTAAGGCGTCTTCCGTAGATGGCATCGAAGTTCATGCCGAATCTATGCTGAAATTCCGAAGAGGACACGCCTTCGGCAAGTCTTAAGCGAAGCATGATGTACTCTCCGATTCGCTCGTTTGGTGCAACGGTATAAATTTCGTCAATGGGAGCGGCATTTTTTATCTGCTCCTCAGCAAGCGAAAGACCGTCGCCGCTCATCATCGAGCCTCGTGTGATATCCGCTTCCATGGAGTCGATAAACAGCATGAGATCGCGCTTCATTGAGAAACGCATACCCGAAAAATAGGAGTGTGCCGCGCAACCGAGTCCCAAATATTCCTCGCAGTTCCAATATTTTAAATTGTGGCGGCACTCATAGCCGGGACGGGCATAGTTTGATATTTCGTAGTGCCTGTAGCCCTTGACATTAAGGTGACGCACACAGTCAAGATACATATCCGCTTCCGTGTCCTCGTCTGGAAGAATAAGAGTGTCCTTGACGCGGTGGAACGGCGTTCCTTCTTCGATTTTGAGACCGTATACGGAGATATGCTCCGGATCAAGTGCGGTCACGTAATCAAGGCTTCGCTGAAAGCTGTCGGCGGTCTGAAGCGGAATGCCGTACATGAGATCAACGCTTATATTATCGAATCCTGCCTGCCGTGCCGCTTTGTAGCTTGCCTCAAAGTCCTCACGGGTGTGTATCCGGGAGAGAGCGGAAAGCTCGTCAGAATTTGCGCTTTGCAGACCTATTGAGAGCCTGTTTACACCCATTTTGCGGTATTTTGCAAGGGATGCCGGACTTACGGTTGCAGGATTTGCTTCCATTGTAAATTCGGCGTTTTTTGCAAGATTAAAATGTCTGTCGATTCCGGAAAGCAGGTCGCTCATTGCCTTTACGGGAAGGGCGGTAGGTGTTCCGCCGCCGATAAACACCGTGTCAACAGAGTATTCCCTTGCCGCGGCGGAATAGTCCTCCATCTGAAGCAACAGAGAGTCCACATATCTCTGCATAAGCTCATCGCCTGCTCCCGACTGTGAATAGAAGTCGCAGTAGGCGCATTTTGCGTGACAGAAGGGAATGTGTATATATAAACCGAGCGGTTTTTTTACCATTACGGTCGTCCTTTCAGTGGTGTATTGTATTAAAACCGTATAGGGTCGGGCGATTCGTGAATCGCCCCTACGCGGTTGCAGGTGTATTGCCGGCGCGTATTTAATCCTCGTCCGAGAGCTTGAGGACTGCCATAAATGCCTCGGGCGAAACCTCTACAGAGCCGAGCTGACGCATCTTCTTCTTACCCTCTTTCTGCTTTTCAAGCAGCTTCTTCTTACGGGTAATATCACCGCCGTAGCACTTGGCAAGCACGTCCTTGCGCATCGCCTTTACGGTTTCGCGTGCGATTACCTTGCCGCCGATTGCCGCTTGGATCGGAACCTCGAAAAGCTGGCGCGGAATGTTGTCCTTAAGCTTCTCGCATATGCGGCGTGCTCTTGCGTAGGATTTCTCCTCGTGTACGATGAATGAGAGCGCGTCCACGATATCGCCGTTAAGGAGAATGTCAAGCTTCACAAGCTTTGAGGGAACATACTCGGCAAGCTCGTAGTCAAGGGAAGCATATCCCTTGGAGCGAGATTTCAGCGCATCGAAGAAGTCGTAGATTATTTCGTTAAGGGGGAGATTGTAGTGAAGCTCTGCGCGGTCGGTGTCAATGTAGGTCATATTTATAAACTCGCCGCGTCTGTCCTGACAAAGCTCCATAAGTCCGCCAACATATTCCGGCGGTGTGATGATGGATGCCTTTACAAGCGGCTCGTATGCTGTTTCAATCTCGTCGGGATTCGGGTAGTTTGAGGGATTGTCGATTCGCACCGTCTCGCCGTTTTTAAGGTCAATGTTGTAAATAACGCTGGGGGCGGTAGTGATAAGGTCAAGATTAAATTCGCGCTCAAGACGCTCCTCGATTATCTCCATGTGAAGAAGTCCGAGGAATCCGCATCTGAAGCCGAATCCAAGTGCTGCCGAGGTCTCCGGCTCAAATGTGAGCGCCGCGTCGTTGAGCTGAAGCTTTTCAAGGGCATCCTTGAGGTCTCCGTACCGTGCGCCGTCTGCAGGATAGATTCCGGCAAATACCATGGGGCGGACTTCCTTAAAGCCGGGAAGCGGCTCGTTTGCCGGAGTAGCGGCAAGAGTAACCGTATCGCCCACACGTGTGTCGCCCACGGATTTAATGGATGCGGTAAAGTATCCAACGTCACCGGCGGAGAGCATCTGTGCGGATTTCAGTCCGAACGGTGCCATATATCCAACGTCAACTATCTCAAACTGTGCGCCTGTGCTCATGAGCCTTATGGTATCGCCTGCCTTGAGCGTTCCTTCAACTACGCGGATGTTTACCACAACGCCGAGATAGCTGTCGTAGTAGGAGTCAAAAATAAGTGCGCGCAGGGGAGCATTCTCGTCGCCGTTGGGGCAGGGGATGTCGGAGATTATCTTGTCAAGCACCTGGTCAATGTTAAGACCCACTTTAGCAGAAACGGCAGGACAGCCGTCGGCAGGAATACCGATGATATCCTCGATCTCCGCACGTACCTTTTCCACATCAGCCGACGGAAGGTCGATTTTATTGATAACGGGTACTATTTCAAGATCGTTGTCGATTGCAAGATATGCGTTTGCAAGTGTCTGCGCCTCAACGCCTTGGGTGGAGTCAACGATAAGAAGTGCACCCTCGCAGGCGTTAAGTGAACGTGAAACCTCGTATCCGAAGTCCACATGGCCGGGGGTGTCAATAAGATTCAGCGCGTACACCTCGCCGTCGGGAGCGTTGTAATCAAGTCTTACGGCACGCGCCTTTATAGTGATTCCGCGCTCTCGTTCAAGATCCATGTTATCAAGAAGCTGAGCCTCCATGTCACGGGTGGCAACGGTGCGCGTGTATTCAAGTATTCTGTCGGCAAGGGTTGACTTGCCGTGGTCAATATGTGCGATTATGGAAAAGTTGCGTATTTTTTTCTGTCTGTCGGTTGACATATATTTAAGGTCCTTTCGGAAATTTAGATTTGTATGTAATGTCTCAGCCACAGCGGCAATTAACCGCCGAAATAGGAGAGAGGATTTACAGGGGCATTGTTTTCGTAGATGTTAAGATTAAGATGTGCGCCGGTGGTGTAGCCGGATGTTCCCACATTTGCGATAATCTGCCCCCTCGTAACCTTGTCGCCTACCTTGACGCGGTATTTTGACAGGTGCGAGTAGAAGGACGCCACACCGCCGCCGTGGCTTACGGTAATATAGTAGCCGTCGGCGTAGTTGTATGAGCATTCCACAACAGTGCCGGCGTTTACGGCGTATATTTCCGTGCCGTAGGGTGCCGGAATATCAATGCCGTTGTGAAACTGCTGTTTGCCGGTTACGGGGTGTATTCGCCATCCGTATCCGCTGGAAATACGCGTATACGCTCCGTCAAGCGGCCAGAGAAACTCGCCGCCCACATACGCCTCGTTTGTGGTACGTGCAAGCTCTGCAAGAAGCTCCTCACGCTTGTTGCTGTATTCAAGCTCAACTTGTGCAATATATTCAAGATCAGCCTCGGCTGATGCAAGCCGGTTTTCAGTGGATGCCACAAGCTTGTTTGCCGCTTTAAGATCGCTATCAAGCTCCTCACGGCGAAGTGCCAGAGCTTTCATTTTAGCATCAAGCTCCGCTTTTTCGGACGTGAGATCGTTTCTCAGTCCTTCAAGGCGGTCAAGCCCCAGATTATATGTGTTAAGCAAACGCTCATCGTAATCAAGCATACACATGAATCTGTCCACCTGAGTGAACATATCACGAAGTCCGTCAGTGTCAAACAGTATTGACAGAAAATCAATACTTCCGTCCTCATGCTTTGCACGTATACGCTCGCGTACCATCTGATACTGCGCATCGAGCTTTTCGTTCTGCGCGGCGATCTCCGAGTTTTTCGTTTCTATCTGCGTATTGTAGCCGCTAATAAGAGCAACAAGCGCATCTATTTCAAGATTAAGTGCATATATTTTTTGGTCAATCACCTGTTTTTTCTGCACGGCATCCGCATAGCTGCTCTCTGCGTTTGTAAGTGCCTTTTCGGCAGACACGCGCTGGGCGGTGGCGGCGGCAAGCTTGTCCTCAAGGGAGGAGAGGGAGCTTTTTGATGAGCCGTTTAGTGTGCCCGGAGCAATAAATACAGCGAGTATACCTGCAAGCATCAGGCATATAATTCTTTTTTTCAATTTCTCACCTGTTTTCGGAACATAATTATACTATTATAGTATATCGCAAAAATTACCGTTTGTCAATAGAGGGAATAGAATAAATTGTGGTTGCGGTGGTTGTTTGTGTGTGGAGTTACGGTCGCTTTCTTGAAAGAAAGCTCCGCAAAGAACTTTATACAAAGAATTATCACACCGTTAAGTCAAAACGTGTGCAAAATCACTCGTGCGCCACATTCGCGCCGCCTGCATGGCCCCGCACCATTCCGGCGGCTTGGGTTTGCGATAATTGTTTGTGTAGGGCGAGAAACGCTTCGCACTCTATGAGGAGAGATGCACATGTAGTGGGCGACGTCCTCGACGTCCTGTGAGGCGATATCCGATTTTGTTTATCAAGATTTTATGTTGTCGGAATAAGAAAAGCGGCAGGAGCTTGCTCCTGCCGCTTTCAGGCTTGCGCTTATCTGTAATACAAAAGGGCTGTTGCAGTTAGTGCAACAGCCTTATACCGGATGTATTTTCCTTGTATAATAAAATTCTTTGCGGGGACTTTCTTTCAAGAGTGCGGCGGGTGTTGGTAGTACCGCAGTCAAGAGCTATTATATTTGTCGTATTTTCACACTTTGCACGCCTCAATAAAGTTTTTCGCGTTCTCGGCGATAAGGTCGAATCTGCCGGACTCAGCAAGTGCCTTGTTTGCAATATTTGTGCCGACACCGAAGCCTACACAGCCTGCCTTAAGGTATTCGGGGATGTTTTCCGTTGTAACTCCCGATACTGCCAAAAGCTTGGCACCACGAAGCGGCGCGAGTACGGCTTTTACGAATGACGGTGGGAGAATATTTGCGGGGAAAAGCTTAACATAGTCTGCTCCGTGTCTTAGCGCGGTGCATACTTCGGTAACAGTCATTGCACCCGGCAGGGAAATAAGACCTGCGGCTTTTGTTGCTTCGATTACCTCGGGATTAGTATCGGGGGAGATTATAAAGCTTCCGCCTGCCTCGGCAGTCATTGCTACCTGCCGTCTGTCAAGTACAGTGCCGGCGCCGATAAGCATTCTGCCTTTTGTATGTGCCACGGCTCTGCCGATATTGGCGGCGGTGTCCTCGTTTTTGACGTCGCCTGTCCGATCGTAGGTTATTTCGGCGAGTCTTATGCCGCCGGCATAAAGCGCGTCAAGCACGTCGGTAAGCTTATCCGAGGGTATGCCGCGAAGAATGGTTATAATCTTTGTTTCATTTAAAAGTTCACTAAAATTCAGCATATCATGTATCCTCACACTATAGATTTATTAAGACGATCGCGATGAGCGCGGAGGACATAATGCTTGCTCCAAGGGTATTTACGATCCCTGAAAAACGGTGTCCGCCTGCTTTTGATATGATATTTGAAAAAGTCTCCTTGGTGCCGACTATTACGGCACTGTGTTATTATAGCACATTTTATGCAGAATTGCAATAGATTTCAGGGATTTCGTCTGCTTCAGACACCGAAAAAAAGGAATTTTTGCAAAATAATCGAATTGCCTTGACTTTTTTTCTGAATTATATTATAATAGAGTATAAATATGCAAAAGAAAGGTCATTATGATATGTTTTGGCAGGAACAGATAGAAACAATGGATCGCGCGGAGCTTGAAAGACTCCAGCTTGAAAAATTAAAAAAGCTCGTGGACTACTGCTACAACCGCGTGCCATTTTACAAAAAGAAGCTTGACGAAGCGGGTGTTACCGCGGACAAGATAAAGGCTCTGTCGGATATTCAGTATATTCCTTATACTACCAAGGACGACATCCGTGATACATATCCCTTTGGACTCTTTGCGGTCGATAAAAAAGAGATCGTCCGTCTGCACGCCTCGTCGGGTACTACCGGTAATCCTACTGTCGTAGGATATACAAAGAACGATATGAAGATGTGGACAGAATGTGTGTCACGTCTTGTTGTTGCCGCAGGTGCTACCTCTGACGATATTGTGCAGATAGCATTCGGCTACGGTCTTTTCACCGGTGCGCTGGGACTTCATTACGGTCTTGAAAATATCGGTGCTACCGTTGTTCCCACATCTACGGGTAATACGGAAAAGCAGCTTAAGCTTATGCGCGACTTCGGTACTACCGCGCTTGTTTCCACACCTTCCTATGCGCTTTACATCGCAGAGGTTGCAAACGACATCGGAATCGACTGCCGCGAGCTTAATGTTCGCCTCGGACTTTTCGGCTCTGAGGGCTGCTCCAATGAGATGCGTGCAAAGGTTGAGGAGGCATGGAATCTGTTTGCCACCGACAACTACGGCATGAGCGAACTTTGCGGTCCCGGCGTGTCGGGCGAATGCCGCTTTAGATGCGGTATGCACTTCGCCGAGGATCACTTCCTGCCTGAAATAATCGACAGTGCCACCGGTGCTGTTAAACCCAGAGGCGACGAGGGCGAGCTTGTTGTAACTACTCTTTCAAAGGAGGGTATACCGCTCCTTCGTTACCGCACCAAGGATATAACAAGACTGCACTACGACAAGTGCGAGTGCGGAAGAACCCACGTGCGTATGGAGAAGCCCATGGGCCGTGCGGACGATATGCTTAAGATCAAGGGCGTTAACGTATTCCCAACGCAAATCGAAAGCGTGCTTGTAAGTATTCCCGAGGTTGGACCGCAGTATCAGATAGTTCTCGGCACAAAGAACTATATGGATACCTTTGAAATAAACATAGAGGTGTCCGATGCAAGTATGCTGACCTCGTTCAAGGCACTGGAAGACCTTCAGCTTAAGGTTCGCCATAAGCTTCAGACGGTTCTCGGTCTTGATGCAAAAATAAATCTCGTTGAGCCGAAATCTCTTGAAAGATTTGTAGGTAAGGCAAAGCGAGTTATTGACAATCGTGTAAAATAAATATTTTGGAGAGAAAACTGTTATGAAAAAAATTATGCTTGGCAATGAAGCCGTAGCACGCGGTCTTTTTGAGGCAGGGGTGCATTTTGTTTCAAGCTACCCCGGAACCCCCAGCACTGAGATCACCGAAGCTGTGGCTAAATATGAGGAAATTTATGCAGAATGGGCACCAAATGAAAAGGTAGCTCTCGAAGCGGCACTTGGCGCATCTATCGGCGGCGGACGCTCATTCTGTGCTATGAAGCACGTTGGTCTCAATGTTGCGGCAGACCCGCTTTTCATCACATCCTACACCGGTGTTAACGGCGGATTTGTTATAGGCGTTGCGGATGATCCCGGAATGCATTCCTCTCAGAATGAGCAGGACAGCCGCCATTACGCAATTGCGGCAAAGCTTCCCATGGTTGAGCCGTCCGATTCCGGTGAGTGCCTTGAATTTACAAAGCTTGCATATGACCTCTCCGAAAAGTTTGATACTCCGTTTATTCTCCGTCTTAACACCCGCGTGTCTCACTCGCAGTCGGTTATTGAGACCAGTGAGCGTGCCGATATTCCCGTAAAGCCTTACGAAAAGGATATTTCAAAGCACGTTATGATGCCTGCAATGGCAAGAGGCAGACACGTTGTTGTTGAGAAGCGACTTTCAGAGCTTGCCGAATACGCAGAGAATTGCCCGTTCAATAAGGTGATCGAAAACAAGGGCGCAAAGGTTGGTATCATCACCGCAGGACCTTCGTTCTGCTATGCGCTTGAAGCTTTCGGCGATTCTGCATCCTACCTTAAGCTTGGTCTTGTTAATCCGCTTCCGAAGAAGCTTATTTCCGATTTCGCGGCAAAATATGAGCGCGTGATCGTTATTGAAGAGCTTGATCCCGTTATCGAAACCCATGTTAAGGCTATGGGAATCGAGTGCGACGGCAAAAACATTCTCCCCATCTGCGGAGAGTTTTCGCAGGAGCTTATTTCCGAGCTTCTCCTTAATAAGAAGAACGATTCTTACGCTGTTTCGGACAACATTCCCGTCCGTCCGCCCGTACTTTGCCCCGGATGTCCTCACAGAGGCGTTTTCTACCTCTTCAAGAAGCTGGGACTTTATGTCAGCGGCGATATCGGATGCTACACCCTCGGTGCGGCGGCTCCTCTTGCAGGTATGGACACCACTCTCTGCATGGGTGCTTCCATTTCCGCTCTCCACGGCTTTGCAAAGGTGCGCGGCGAGGCTGACAAGTGCGTTGCTGTTATCGGCGACTCCACATTCATGCATTCGGGTATTACCGGACTTATTGATATTACATACAACAAGGGTATCTCTACCGTTGTTATCGTTGACAACTCCATCACCGGCATGACCGGACATCAGCAGAACCCCTGCACCGGATTCACCTTGAAGGGCGAGCCTGTGACAGGCATCATGCTTGAAAACATCGCCAAGGCGGCAGGCGTTGACGAGGCGCACATCCGCGTGGTTGATCCCGGTGATCTTGCGGCAACCGAAAAGGTTCTTCGTGAGGAGCTTTCCGCCGCTTGCCCGTCCGTTATCATTTGCCGCCGTCCCTGCGCGCTTCTTAAATACGTTAAGCGTCAGCCTGCGGTTAAGGTAGACGAGAGCAAATGCGTTGGATGCAAGGCGTGCATGAAGATAGGATGCCCCTGCATATCAATGGTAACAGACGAAAACGGAAAATCAAAGGCTAAGATAGATGCAACCCTCTGCACCGGATGCGGACTCTGCACCCAGATGTGTAAGGTCGGAGCTATAGGTTAAGTTAGGAGGTTGTGACAATGACAAAAAATATAATGATAGTAGGTGTTGGCGGACAGGGATCACTGCTTGCAAGCCGTATCCTCGGCAATGCCGTACTTCTTCAGAATTATGATGTAAAGGTGTCCGAGGTGCACGGAATGAGCCAGCGCGGCGGCTCCGTTGTGACCTATGTAAAATACGGTGATAAGGTAGCGTCTCCGGTTATCTGCAAGGGCGAAGCTGACATTATAATGTCATTCGAGCTTCTTGAAGCCGCAAGATGGCTCCCCTACCTCAAAAAGGACGGCGTTATTATCACCAATACCCAAAAGATTAACCCCATGCCTGTTGTTACGGGCGCGGCAGAGTATCCGGACGCTCTCGTTGAAAAAATGAAGGCTACAGGCGCAAAGGTTATCGCCGCAGATGCGCTTTCCATTGCAAGAGAAGCAGGAAATGAGAAAGCCGTTAACGTTGCTCTTATCGGTCTTATGGCACACTCCCTCGGATTTGATACCGAGATTATGACTGAGGCTATAAAAATGTCCGTTCCTGAAAAGTTCCTTGAGCTTAACTTAAAGGCGTTTGAGCTTGGTGCGGCGTACAGCTGCAACTAAGAGGAGGCTTTTTCAATGTCAAAATACTTCAATAAAGCCATGGAGACCGCCTCTCGCGACGAACTCTATCATCTTCAGTCCTACAATCTCATAAAGACTGTAAAGCACGTCTATGAGAATATGCCAATGTACCGCGAGAGAATGGATGCGGCAGGTGTAAAACCCGAAGATATTCATTCTATCGAGGATCTCCACAAGCTTCCGTTTACCCACAAGCAGGATCTTCGTGACGGCTATCCTTACGGTATGTTCTGCGTTGAACCCAAGAATCTTATAAGAATCCACGCATCCTCGGGTACTACAGGCAAGCAGACCGTTGTGGGTTACACTAAAGGTGACCTTGAGCTTTGGTCCGAATGTGCGGCACGTGCTCTTGTTGCGGCAGGCGCAGATAAGGACGATTTCGTTCACATAGCTTACGGCTACGGACTTTTTACCGGCGGTCTCGGCATTCACGACGGCGCACAGAAGATGGGCGCTACCGTAATTCCGGCTTCCAGCGGAAATACTGCCCGTCAGGTGACTATGCTTCAGGATTTCGGCTCATCTATTCTTTGCTGTACACCTTCCTACGCTCTGTATCTTGCGGATACTCTGAAGGAGCAGGGAATCAGCCTCGATAAGATACATCTTAAGGCAGGCATTTTCGGTGCTGAGCCTTGGACAGAGGAAATGCGCGCAGAAATACAGGAGAGACTTGGCATAAAGGCATACGATATCTACGGCCTTTCCGAAATATCCGGCCCCGGCGTTGCCTTTGACTGCGAATGCCAGAACGGTATGCATGTTAACGAGGATAACTTCATTATCGAAATCATTGATCCCGAAACGGAAGAAGTGCTCCCCGACGGCCAGCTCGGCGAGGTGGTATTCACCTGTATCACAAAAGAAGCGCTTCCGCTTATTCGCTACAGAACACACGACATTTCATCCATCACACACGAGAAATGTGCCTGCGGACGTACATTTGTCCGTATGCAGAAGCCCTGCGGACGTTCCGATGATATGCTTATCATCCGCGGCGTAAACGTATTCCCCTCGCAGGTTGAAAGCGTGCTTCTCAACTGCGGCGAGGTTGATCCTCATTACATGATAATAGTTGACAGAAAGAATAACACCGATACCATGGAGATTCAGGTTGAGGTAAGCGCGGCAAACTTCTCTGACCACGTTAAGGGCATGGAGGAGCTTGCGGCTAAGATCAATGCTGGAATGCAGTCAACTCTCGGACTTTCATCAAGGATCACATTCGTTGAACCCGGCACCATACCGAGAAGCGAGGGTAAAGCGAAGCGTGTAATCGACAAAAGAAAGCTTCATTAAGAAGAATACATAGGAGGATGGTATTATGATTATTAAGCAGATATCCATATTTGTTGAAAACAAGCCCGGCAGACTTGCCGAGATTACCGGCATCATCGCCGCTAACAACATCAACATCCGCGCACTTTCCGTTGCGGACACCACTCACTTCGGAATCCTTCGCATAATCGTTGACAATCCCGAGGAGGTTGAGCGCGTACTGCGCGAGGCAGGTCTTACTGTTTCTATAACAAGCGTTATCACCGCCTGCATCCATAACCGTCCCGGCGGACTTGCAGAAGTGCTCACACTTCTTGCAGACAACGATATCGCAATTGAATATATGTACGCATTTATTGCCAAGAGCGATAATGAGGCATACGTTGTTATGCGCATCGAAGCAGAGACTGCCGCAGTCAAACTACTTCGCGAGCACGGCTTTGAGGGCATGGAATAAGAAAAATACAAAAAACTCCCCGAACTTTCGGGGAGTTTTTGTACATACATAATGGACATTGGAATTATGAGAAACTGTGGTATGCCTTAATTTCTTTACAAACAGTCCTGTGAAACTTTATAAAAGGTTCATCGTTGTGCATAAAAACGTCGAACTTTATTCATAAATGTCTGATATAATATTATCACAGTTACAGTTGATGACCCTAAAGAAAGATATAACTGAACTTGTATGAATTTTCGGGGGTTTTATGTTCGGTAATTCTGATAATATACGAACCAAAACTGATGATAACCAGGAAAATAGCTGCTGTTACGGCGGATTTGGAAGACGTTTTTTATATGAGCAGTGCGCGAGGCGCAATTCTTCCCGACGCATCGGTGTGTTTGGCGTTGTGTCCGTTTTATGCGTATGCATAATGGTGGGTGCGTTTGGCATTCTCTGCGGCATAGTCATGTACCATATTGTTGAAGCAGGAAAATTGCCGGATTACCGCAGCGGTGCGGTGCTTCCGCATGAAACATCTGCTGTGCATAAGGCAGATGCGGAACGGGGCTCTCATCAAACGTCGTTGCTGTCAAACAGCGATGCTGACGGCACTTTTGAAAACGTCACAAGCGAGGTTTCTGCGCGTTACCGCGTGCCGACCGGGGTGATGATAAAGCGTGTTGATACAGATTCCGGTGCGTATGCGGCGGGATTTCGGTCAGGTGACATACTTGTATCAATTGACGGCGTTCCTATAAGAGATATTGACGGGATGAACAAATTCCTTTCTATGCGTGATGCTGTTGCAAGGTCTAAGGTGATGGTTTTCAGAAACAATGCTTATATAGAGATCGAAGTTGCATTTTGACTTTCGGGGCTGTGAAAACAGCCCCTTTTTTGCGCTGTTTGCCGGATATAAGCAAAGCCATGTTATCGAAAAAAGCGCGTAATACCAAAAATTCGACAAAATATTGCAAATTTTGTCGAATTATATTGACATTTGGTTAAAAATGTGGTAATATTTTAATATCTTAATATATTTGGAGGACAATACTATGCAAATGCTTACCACAAAGCGTTTTATGGCGCTTGCAGTGATCGTTATGCTTATAATGTCCGTGTTTACTTTCGGTGTTTATGCCGAGGACACAGATACAGCAGTGATCGCTGAAACCGAAGTTGTTACCGAAACTCTTGAAGCGACTGAAGAAGCCGCTGACGATAGCGGAGACCGCTTCTACGCTACCTTCTGGGCACTTGTACCGCCCGTACTTGCGATCGCTCTGGCACTTATCACCAAAGAGGTATATTCCTCACTGTTCGTAGGTATTCTTGCAGGCGGTCTGCTTGCAATGAACTTCAGTCCCCTTGGAACGATTGATGCTATCATCAATGACGGTCTTATTTCCGCCGTTTCCGGAAACGCAGGCATCTTCATATTCCTGGTTATCCTTGGCATTATGGTTGCGCTCATCAACAAGACCGGTGCCGCTGCTGCATTCGGTAAGTGGGCAAAGACTCACATTAAGACCCGTATCGGTGCACAGCTTGCCACTTTCGTTCTCGGTGTGCTTATCTTTATCGACGACTACTTTAACTGCCTTACCGTTGGCTCGGTTATGATGCCTGTTACCGATGCGCATAAGGTATCTCGCGCGAAGCTGGCGTTCATCATTGACGCAACCGCAGCTCCCATTTGTATGATCGCTCCCATTTCATCCTGGGCGGCGGCAGTTTCCTCCTATGCTGAGGGAACAGGCTACAGCGGTCTTGAGCTGTTTGTTCGCGCTATTCCTTTCAACTACTACTCTCTTATGATGCTCCTCTTTGTAGTTCTTATCACTGTCATGAAGGTTGACTTTGGTCCTATGGCAAAGCATGAAAGAAATGCAATTGAGAAGGGCGACCTCTTTACTACAGGTGTTTCCGACAACAAGGCGAAGGAAGAGCTTGAGGTTAACGAAAAGGGAAAGGTTATCGACCTTATTCTCCCTGTACTCGTTCTTATCGTTGTTTGCGTATTTGCACTTGTATACGTTGGCGGCATCCTCTCCGGTGCTGACTTTATTACCGCTTTCGGTGATACCGATGCTACCGTTGGTCTGCCTTGGGGCGGTCTTATCGCACTTATTCTTACCATTATCTACCTCATCTGCCGCCGTGTTGTTTCCTTCAAGGACGCAATGGCTTGCATTCCCAAGGGCTTCAACGCAATGGTTCCCGCAATCACCATCCTTACCTTTGCAACCACCCTTAAGAATATGACCGGTCTTCTCGGTGCGGATGTTTACATCGAAACAATCATGAAGGGCTCTGCTGAGGCACTCTCTCTGTTCCTTCCTGCTGTTGTATTCCTCGTTGCTTGCCTGCTTGCATTCGCTACAGGTACTTCTTGGGGAACATTCGGTATTCTTATTCCGATCGTTGCCGCAATCTTCGATCCCACAAGCTCGCTCTACTTCATCGGTATGTCTGCGTGCCTTGCAGGTGCAGTATGCGGTGACCACTGCTCACCTATTTCCGACACCACTATCATGTCGTCGGCAGGTGCACAGTGCGACCACATCAACCACGTTTCAACTCAGCTTCCTTATGCGATCTCCATCGCTGCTTGCTCGTTTGTCGCTTACATTGTAGGCGGTCTTACGCAGAACGGCTGGATCGGTCTTGCAGCGGCAGTTGTTGCGACTGTGGGATTTGTTGTGGTTGTTAAGGCAATGTACAAAAACCGCAAGGTTTAATTCCGATTAAGTCAGGTATACAAAAGACGCGCCCGCACCTAAAGGTGAGGGCGCGTCTTTTCCTTTTTTGCCTGTAACGGCGTAATTTTCACCCAAACAATAAATCTGTAACAACATATTCATATCTATGCATTATAATATAAATACGGTCATATGACCGCATTGAAAACGCGCCATCACAGAAATGTGACGATAAAGGAGGAAAATACATATGAATGGCAAAGATAATTCCGGGCGTATATTTTACACCGATCCGCCAAAGAAGCCTATTGGTAAAAAAACTGTTCGCGTTGCTGTACTTGTAATCGTATTGCTGGCTCTGTTCACAGTAATATCTACCTGTTGGTATACTGTTGATGAAAAGCAGCAGGCGGTGGTTACCACATTCGGCAAGGTTACCGATGTTACCGATGCAGGAATGCATTTTAAGCTTCCTTTCGGTATTCAGCAGGTACACAAGGTAAACGTTAACGTTTACCAGAAGATCGAGCTTGGATACACAACCGATTATACATCCGATTCGGTATATCAGACTATTGAAAAAGAGTCCAAAATGATAACGGGCGACTACAATATCGTAAATGTGGATTTCTTCGTTGAATATAAGGTGTCCGATCCCGTTAAGTATCTCTACAATTCAAGACAGCCGGTATCTATTCTTAAAAATCTCATACAGAGTCAGATTCGCGCTGTTGTTGGATCAGCTACAGTTGACCAGGTTCTGACCGACGGCAAGACCGACATTCAGATAAGAGTAAAAGAGCTTGTCAGCGAAATTCTTGAAACATACGATATTGGTCTTATTCTTACCGATATAAAGATTCAGGATGCCGAGCCGCCGACACAGTCGGTTATTGAAGCGTTCAAGCAAGTCGAAACCGCAAAGCAGGGCGCTGAAACCGCAATAAATCAGGCTAAGGCCTACAGCAACTCCAAGCTTCCGCAGGCTGAAGCTGAGGCGGACCAGCTTATACAGAACGCCGAATACTTAAAGCAGAACCGCATAAACGAAGCTGTGAAGCAGGTCGCGCGCTTTAACGCCATGTATGACGAATATTCAAAGGATCCGGAGATCACCAGAATCCGTATGTATTATGAGATGATCGAGGAGACGCTTCCCGGCGTGGTGCTTTATGTTGACGTGTCCGATACCACAACGGAAAAGCTGTTGCCGCTTGACGATTTCGTATCGTCCAAGTAACAGGGAAGGAGGATTTAACTAATGAAAAAAGGTCTTATAATCACGGCTATTGCTATACTTCTTCTCGTGTTTGTGGGATTTAATTCCCTGTATGCAGTAGCAGAGAATGAATACGCGTGTCTTATGCGTTTTTCCGAAATTGTGGGTGTAACAAACGAAGCCGGACTTCATTTTAAAGTTCCGTTTATTGATTCTATCCGCATCTTCCCCGATACAACCCTCATTTACGATATCCCCCCCTCAGAGGTGCTTACTTCGGATAAGAAGAACATGACCGTTGACAGCTATATTATCTGGGAGATATCCGATCCCCGTACATTTTACCGGACACTCGGAAGCACCGGTGAGGCTGAGGCGAGACTTAACGCGGTCACATACAACGCCCTCAAGAATCTCATGGGTACACTTGAGCAGGACGACATTATAAACACCGAGGATGCGTCCGGCAGAAACGATATCTATGCCGGTATTACCACCGAGGTTGCGGAGCTTTGCACCACATACGGCATAAACGTTCTTGATGTTCGTATCAAGCGTTTTGACCTTGCGGAGAGCAACGAGAATGCGGTATACGACCGCATGATCTCCGACAGAAATCAGATGGCGGAGAAGTACACTGCGGACGGCAAATACGAGGCGTCCATCATCCGAAATGAGGTTGACAAGCAGGTAAATATCATCGTGTCAAACGCAGAGGCTGAAGCGGCAAGACTTGAAGCCGAGGGCGAGCAGGAATATATGAGATTGCTTGCCGAGGCGTACAACACCGCAGACAAAAAGGATTTCTACGAGTTTATGCGCGCGCTTGAAGCGCTTAAGGCATCCCTTACCGGTGACGACAAGACGGTTATAATCGACAAAGAGTCGGCTCTCGGAAAAATTCTTGTAAATCCGTAAAATAAGGATAACCCCGGCGAGGATTCCTCGCCGGGGTTACATCATTTTATATGTACTATATTATCGGCAACCGTAAGCCTGTCTGCACAGAAAAGCTCAATTGCTTCGGGAAGCAGCTTCCATTCAGCCTCCTCCATAACTCTGCGCTGGAGGATTTCGGGGGTGTCGCCCTCCAGAATCGGTACTGACTTCTGTGCTATGATAGGTCCGCCGTCGCAGACTTCATTTACGAAATGTACTGTGGCACCGGTCAGCTTTACGCCTTTTGCGAGTGCTGCCTCATGGACGTGAAGTCCGTAGAATCCCTCGCCGCAGAAGCTGGGGATAAGGGCAGGGTGCACATTCATCACGCGGTTTTCAAAGGTGCGTGTGAAGCACTCGTCAAGGATTATCATAAATCCTGCCAGCACCACAAGGTCGATATCCCTTGTCTGAAGCTCGGATATGAGTTTTTTTGTGTATTCCACTCTGTCAGGGTAATCCTTCTTTGGAATAACGATTCCCTCAACACCGTGATTTTTTGCGCGCTCTAAGGCATACGCGCCCTCTTTACTTGATACGACCACCGAAACCCGTCCGTTTTTGATTATACCCGAGTCACAGGCGTCAAAAATCGCCTGAAGATTTGTTCCGCCGCCGGAAACAAGAACTGCTATCTTTTTCATAAGCGTTTTCCCTCGCGGATCCTCTTAGCCAAGCTCTGCCTGGAGCTTGGCATCCTTTGCCACAACGCCTGCTTCCATTTCAAGCTTGAAGCGTTCAAGCTTAAGAGCAAGATCGGCATCGGACAGTGCGATCATCTGTGCCGCAAGAATTGCCGCATTCTGTGCGCCGTCGATTGCAACGGTGGCAACAGGAATGCCGCCGGGCATCTGAACCATGGAAAGAAGCGAGTCGAGACCGTCCATTGTAGAGGATTTTATCGGAATACCGATGACAGGAAGGGTGGTGTAAGCCGCGATAACGCCGCCGAGATGTGCCGCTTTGCCTGCCGCGGCGATGATAACGCCAAAGCCGTTGTCCTTGGCATTTGAAGCAAATTCCTCAGCCTGACGGGGCGTTCTGTGGGCACTTATAACACGAGCCTCATAGGGAATACCGAATGCCACAAGCTGGTCGATACATTTTTTTACTACGGGCAGGTCGGAATCACTGCCCATTATAACAGCAACTTTTTTCATTATAGTAGTTTCCTTTCACCAAGCGGCAAATGCCGCATAATTTGATATTATTGTACCATATTTCCCGTGATATGTCAATACAAATACCGACCATTAACACTATTATGACGCAGAGGGCGGAGTGAATCTCACAATGCATACCTCCGGACGGTTGAAAATGCGCATCATGCGTTTTTTCGACAGTCCGCGGGACACAATGTGTGTGTGACTCTCGTATCTGTAGCATCCGCCGGCATGACGTGGGAAAATTCCCTGGTTCGGAGCATATACGCCGTTTATAAGCGGCGGCAGTCTCCACTGACCTCCGTGTGCGTGACCGGAAAACACCGCATCAAATCCCAGCGTTCTGTAAACCTCAAACTCCTCGGGTCTGTGGGACAAAAGAAGCGTCAGCCGCGTGTCGGCGTGTATATCCGCGTATTCGCGCTTTAAGCGAGCACGCCATTTTTGGGTTAGAGCACCACTCTTGTGGGTATCCTCGTAAATTCGCTGTGACAGCGTTTTCTTCCCAAATTCCTGCTCGGCGCGGTCAAAATACGGATCGTCAGCACCGCATATGAGAAGATTTTCGCCGTTCACGGTGACAGACTCAAACATATCGGGGTCCTCTTTGTTTTTTCGGTGAAGCACTCGCACTCCCAGCGATTCTATTTCATCGCAGAGCATATCCGTGGCAGGAATGTTGCTCTCGTGATTTCCAAGCACCATAAAGCAGGGCGCGATCTTGACCGCGGCATCAAAAAACTGTCTTGCGGCATTTTTGGGGGTGAGCACGGGACCCTCGCGCGGGTCGCATTTATCATCCTCCACCATATCGCCTGTTATAAAGATCATATCGGGTTTTGCCGCTGTCAGTGCATCGCAAATCTCAATCTGACCTTTGCCAAAACGGCTTTCGTGGAGATCGCTAATGTGCGCCACTGTGATGGGGTTGCTTATTTTATTTGTTGTGACGGTGTATTCCTGCACTTTAAGCTTATTTGATAAAGCCACCTGTAAAGCCGAAACGGCGGTGACAATCAAAGCACCGCCGATTAGGTATTCATATTTCACTGTGCGTCCTCCTCGGAGTCTACTGCCAAGAACAGATCAAGCTCGGTGAATGTGTTCTCGGGTGCTGCCGCTCGGTAGTATGCCCCGATACGCTCAAAATTATCAAGAATCTCACCGAAAAGTTTCTCCGCATTCTCGGTAAAGGTGAGATGCCGAAATTCAGTGTCGCCAAAGAGAATGGTTTCCTCACCGCTGAAATTATCGGGAGTGGAAATTTCCGACTCACTGCATACGATTATTGCACGCTCACCCTGACGGAATTTTTCAAAAAGGCTGTCAATGGGGGACGGTGCGGCTGACGTTGCCATTGTATATTTCACAGGGGCTTCGGTGGCGTTTTCCACATGATTAAAGGATGCGTAATCGCAGACATCGGTGATAATCAGACCGAATCCGGGAGATGCCGCTTTAAGTGCCGAAGTTACCGTATAGTATTCTACAGCCGAAGCCTCGGTTTGCGGCGCATTTGCTCCGTTTTCGATTTCCGGCTCGGTGGAAGCCTTATCCGCAAGCATCATCGCACCGTCACGCACGGCGTCTTCTTGGGCATATTCCATTTTGGCAGGCGCACCTGTAAGTCCCATGATTTCCGCATTAGCGGCTTTATCGAATGCCGCATTGTCCGCATCATTCATAGCACCGCCAAGAAGAAAGACTCTGCCGACAACCAGTAGCATAACAGCCGCCGCAGCCGCGCTGAGCACGCCTGTAGGGAGCAGTCTTTTTATCATGCGTTGCCGCTTTGTTTCCTGCGGTACAGCGTTTATTTTGTCCATTACGCCGAGCTTCAGCGACACGGGCGGTGTCTCACCGCACTCGCTTATCATTTTAAGGATATCCTGTCGCTCGGAAAGCTCTTTTCTGCAAGCCTCGCAGTCACGAAGGTGAGCCTCCAGACGCAAAGCATCCGCCGCCTTAAGCTCTCCATCGATATAATCAAACATCATATCGCGCGCAGTCTCGCAGGTAAGCGGTTTTAGGTTGATCTTCATTTGAAACTTTTCCTTTCGCGTTCCCGATGCAAAATAGTTGGCACCGGGTGTGCTGTTGTACTTTTTAGACGGAGCTTTAATAAAAAAGTTCCATGATTTTTAAAAAAATCTTAAGATTTAAAATGGAAATAACTGCGCGGATGTTTTTTCGCAGCCGCGCATTATTTTGTTCACACGCCGCCGTGCACCTTTTCAATGATAGCACGCAAATTACTTCTGGCACGGTTAAGCCTTGATTTTACAGTGCCGATCTCAACAGATAGCATTTCGGATATTTCGTCGTATGTATATCCCTCAATATCCCGAAGCAGTATAACCTCACGCTGTTCGGGAGAGAGGGAGTCGATCGCATCCCGCACCATTCGTATATCTTCGTTTTTCTCAAATGAGCGCTCCGGTGACGACATTACCGATTCGTCTGGAAGCTCAATTTCCGCTTCGTCGCCGTCCTTGTCGGTAAACACAGGCATTCGCTCGGATGCGGTATGCTGTGAGCGTCTGAGAAAATCAAGACAGGCGTTCTGGCAGATCTTGTATACCCATGTTGAGAATCGACAGTCGCCGCGGTATCTTCCAATGTAACGCCAGATTTTTATGAACACTTCCTGTGAAAGATCAAGTGCATCCTCGGGGCTATTTACTTTGCTCCTGACAGTATTATATATAAGCTTTTCGTACATGGAAACTATTTTGCCGAAAGCTTCCTCGTTTCCGCGTGACGCCAAGGCGATAAGCGCCTCTTCCTCGGGTGTATTGAATTTTGTGGCTCCCATCGTCTCACCGCCTTTTTGTCTTGTTTTTTCTATATTATTCCAAGCAGTATAGCTCGCATTTCCTCACGGGTGGTTGCCGTGTTAAGTGCACCTCTTGCACCGGCCCCACCTCTGATTCCTTTAAGATACCAGGAAAGCTGTCCTCTTGATTGGAGCACTCCCAGCTTTTCGCCCTTTTCCAAAACTGCTGTGTCAAGCTGACGCAGTGCTGTTTCGATACGCTCTCTGTTTGTGGGGGGAGTGTATTCTTCGCCGTACAGTGCCGCGCGTATCTCCGAGAATATCCACGGATTTCCCATTGCGCCACGCCCCACCATCACAGCATCACAGCCTGTCCGCTCAAGCATACGCACAGCATCGGTGCCGGAGAAAATCTCGCCGTTGCCGATAACGGGTACTGACAGCGCGTTTTTTATTTTGGCTATTTCATCAAAATTTATGGGAGCAGAGAAGCGACCCTCGCGAGTCCTGCCGTGAACGGTCACGGCATCAGCCCCAGCATCCTCCATTCTTTTTGCAAATTCAACCCCACAGATGCCGGCCTCGTCCCAGCCAATACGCATTTTTACGGTGACGGGGATATCGCACGCCGCGCTTGACACCGATTTCTTAACTTCACGGACGATAGATTCCGCAAGCAGGGGATTTTTTAAGAGTGCCGAGCCTTCGCCGTTGTTTGCAACCTTTGGTGCAGGGCATCCCATGTTTATGTCGATTGAAAGGGGACGTTTTGCGCTTCGGCAGTGCTTGTAGCTTGCCGTGGCGATCTTTTCGGCGGCTTCCGCCATTATTTCAGGCTCTGAGCCGAATATCTGTACCGCCGCAGGCTCATCCGGAAAGAGCTCGCCAAGTGCCGCGGTTTTTTTATCCTCAAAATGTATGGCTTTTGCCGACAGCATCTCGGTGTAAACAAGCTCTGCGCCAAAATCCTTACATATATCGCGAAAGGCGTGGTCGGTTACGCCTGCCATGGGCGCAAGGCACACCTTATAAGACAGTTTTTGCATATTATCTCCAAAAAGCATTATTATTCTTTATTTTATCGCATTTTTGTTAACGTGAAATGAACAAATCAATATCTGAATGTCAATATTGAGGTTATTTTTATGAACACTTATGCATAAACATAGTGTGTTACCAAGTTTAAGCTTGAAAGGATGCACACTATGTATATTTATACCGTTTCATCCGGCGACACTCTGGCTTCCATATCGAATCGTACAGGGGTGCTGCCAAGCGTCATACAAAATGCCAACGCGCTGACACCGCCGTTCTCGCTGACCCCCGGAGAGGCGCTTCTTATACTTGATGATGCCGAGATCTATAGCGTGCGCGAGGGGGACAGCGTATACAGCATAGCCGCCGAAAACGGAATTTCCGAGCGGCGTCTGTGGCAGTTAAACCCCTCACTTGGCGGCGGCACGGAGGTTTATCCGGGTCAAACGCTTATAGTCTCACTGCCCGAATCCGAAATGCCCCTTGTGACTACCGGATACGCCTATACATTCATAAACGAAGCACTTCTTCGCACAACACTTCCGTATCTTGACTATCTCGCCGTTTTCAGCTACGGATTTCGTCCTGACGGAAGTCTTGTACCTGCTGATGACGAGAAAATGATCGCTCTTGCAAGGGAGTACGGCACGTCACCGATGTTGGTGTTGACCTCTATCGGAGATGACGGCACATTTTCCTCCGAGGTGGTGTCGCAGATGCTAAGTAGTCCCGAGGTGCGCCGCACACTTATTGAAAACTTGACTGAAACTGCCGCAAATAAGGGATATTCGGCGGTAAACTCAGACCTTGAATATATTCCGGGAGAGAACAGGGATGACTACAGCGAGTTTATAAGGGAGCTTGCCGCCTCTCTTGACAGAGAGGGCATCGAGCTTACTGTATCGCTTCCGCCAAAGACTTCTGACACGCAGCGGGGGCTTCTCTATGAGGGGATAGACTACGCCGCTCTTGGGGAAGCCGCAGACCGCGTACTGCTTATGACCTATGAGTGGGGATATACCTACTCCGAGCCGCGGGCTGTTGCTCCTATAGGTAATGTGCGCGCGGTGGTGGATTACGCCCTCAGCGTTATACCACGCGAAAAGATAGATATGGGGATTCCAAACTACGGCTACGATTGGCAGCTTCCCTTTGTGGAGGGAACAGCGGCAAGATCCCTTGGTAATCTTGCCGCAAGAGAGCTTGCCGTGGAGCGCGGTGTTCCGATAATGTATGACAGTGAGGCACAGACACCGTATTTCAATTATACAGCCGAGGACGGCACGGGACACGAGGTGTGGTTTGAGGATCCGCGCTCGATCGAAGCCAAGCTTTCGCTGGCGAGAGAAAAAGGTCTTTCGGGCATTGGTATTTGGCAGATAATGCGGTGGTTCCCGGGACTGTGGCTTCAGGTGTAGCGCGACACCGAAAGTATTGCTTGGAAAGTAAAAATATATCTTGACAAAACGGCTCTTTGGGTGTATAATAATTGCAGTATGTCCATGGTTTAGGATATTGCGAAATAATACATTCCAAGGAGGAACAAAAAATGGTTGAATCCCGCAAAACCGAGCTTTCGCGTATTGCTTATGAGATTCGCCGCGGCGCACTGACCGCTGTATATTCGGCGGCAAGCGGACATCCGGGCGGATCGCTTTCAATCGCGGATATTCTCGCTTACCTCTATTTTGAGGAAATGAACATTGATCCCAAGAATCCCGGAAAGGCTGACCGTGACCGCTTCGTGCTCTCAAAGGGTCATGCATCCCCCGGTATCTATTCTGCACTTGCAAACCGCGGATTTTTCCCGGTTGATGACCTTAAGACATTCCGTCAGCACGACAGCGTGCTTCAGGGTCATCCCGATATGAAGCATATTCCCGGTATTGATATGACCACCGGTTCTCTCGGCCTCGGTATTTCCGCTGCCTGCGGTATGGCTCTCGGCGCAAAGCTGAACGGCATCAACAACCGCGTATGGGCTATCGTTGGCGACGGCGAGAGCGAAGAGGGTCAGGTTTGGGAGGCAGCTATGTTTGCCGCTCACTATAAGCTTGACAATCTGGCTATTTTCCTTGACTTCAACGGTCTCCAGATCGACGGTGCAGTTACCGACGTTATGAATCCCACCCCCCTTGATAAGAAGTTCGAGGCATTCGGCTGGAACGTTATCACCATCGATGCACACGACTTCGACGCTATCGAAGCAGCTTGCAAGGCTGCCAAGGAATGCAGTGGTAAGCCTACCGCCATTATTGCCAAGTCCGTTAAGGGCAAGGGCGTTTCCTACATGGAAAACAACGTATCGTGGCATGGAGCTGCTCCGAAGCAGGAACAGTATGAGCAGGGCATGGCTGAGCTTGATGCTGTCATCGCTTCGCTGAAGTAATAGGGGAGGAATAATCAAAATGGCAGATAAAATAGCTACTCGTGAAGCGTATGGCGCGGCTCTTGCCGAGTTCGGCGCAAAATACGAAAATCTCGTTGTTCTTGATGCTGACCTTGCGGCGGCAACCAAGACAGGTATGTTCAAGAAAGCGTTCCCCGACAGATTCTTTGACTGCGGTATCGCAGAGGGAAATATGATGGTTGTTGCGGCTGGCCTTTCCACCACCGGCTACATACCCTTTGCTTCCACCTTCGCAATGTTT
>JAEIGA010001380.1_pt1 | contig 37763 bp, 53 predicted proteins | sample 9270691 | NCBI WGS metagenome assembly JAEIGA01 (sample SAMN17057246, study PRJNA624740) | gut metagenome | biome: biome; isolation source: fecal sample | host: Bos grunniens | place: China: Xizang | collected 2019
TGCACAGAAAAACACATGGTAGAGGGCCCCTATGAGGATATCCGAGAATAAAATGATGGCCCACGTTGACCGGATACTGGGAGACCACAGGCCGATAACAGCCGATATCTTCCTGACGAATTTCTGCAATAACCGCTGTCCGTACTGCACATATCGCAGATGGGAATGTTCGCCGGATGCGCGGTATATGAACTTTGACGACTTCCGGACCTATGCGGAACGGCTGAAAGAGCTTGGCGTTGAGGGCTTTATCCTGACAGGCGGCGGAGAGCCGACGATTGACCCGGAATTTGATAAGATTGCGGAATGGTTGTCGGATAACGGCTACCGATGGGGAATCAATACGAATTTCAATATTCTGAAGAAGATCCGCCCGGCATACCTCAAGGTTTCACTGGACGGTTATGACGACGAAAGCTACGAGCGCAGACGTGGCGTCAGGAAATACGGAATAGTCCGAAAGAACATTGAAGAATATTCCCGCTGGCGGCACGAGAATGCGCCAGGAACAGCTTTGGGGATTCAAATGGTAGCGATTGACGCTTATGACGTTTACCGCTTCTATGAGGCAAATGCGGACCTTGACGTGGATTATATCGTGCTCCGACCGGTGGAGAGCACAGCCGGCGGATATTATCGCGGGAAGTCGATAAAGGGAGTCCTGAAAGCTATTGACGATATTTGCAAGTACGATAAACGAGCGGTCCGCAACTTCAAATGGGATATGCTGACCAGGCAGGAATCCTCCTGCGTTGCCCAGTGGGCACAGATCGCAGTCAATGAGGTCGGCGGCGTCATGTACTGCTGCCACAAGCCTTATCAGCTGATTGGACACGTCATGGATAAGAACATCCTTGAAGTCAAAGAGCGGGCCTATACCGAGATGAGCAAGTGCGATATCCCTTGCAGGATGACCGCGCCAAATGCTTTCGTGAGTCAGATCAGAAAAAAAAGAGAGGACGACTGTTTTATCTAATGCCAAAGCTTAGCATCATCCTGGCTACCCATGACGGACAGGGCCGGATCAAAAGGATGCTGGATTCTATCCAGGCACAGACCTTTAAGGATTATGAGTTGATTGTGGTTTGTGATGCCTGCACAGACAACACGGCGGTTGTTGCCCGGGCATATACGGACAAAGTCATCGAAGTGAATTACCGGAACTGTGGACCCGCCCGGAATGCAGGACTGGACGTAGCCACTGGTGAATGGATCACGGTGGTCGATGACGATGATTGGTACCTGCATGAGTTTGCCCTGGAGCAGCTGGCGGAACAATTAGACGATTCGGATGTCGTCAATTACGGCTTTATCTGGAAATATGTCGGATATGCCCGCCCGGTTCGTCCCGGCGGATATTACTGGCCCGCACCGTGGACCCGATGCGTCCGGCGGGAGTCACTCGGAAAAGCAAGGTTTACGGAAGAGTATCCGGACGACTTGAATTTCCTGAGTGCACTGCTCGATAACCGGTTTCTGAAGATAAAAAACTGGGATATGCCGATTTATTATTACAACTATTTCCGCCCTGGAAGCATTACCGATATCATGCACAAGGCCGGCAGGGAGCCAGACCTTAGGAGGACTTAAGAAATGCCCGAATACAAAGGAATTGACTATCTTCGGAATAAGCTGGCTGTGAAAAAGGGCCGGGTAAACCTGAGATATAAGCATTACGAGATGAAACATCTGGCCCGGGACTTCCGGATCAGCACCCCGCCGGGCCTGGAATGGTGGATGTCTGTCCTGGGATGGTGTGGAAAGGCTGTTGACAGTCTGGCGGACCGGCTGAGCTTTGACAGCTTCGGGAATGACGTCTTTGACATGAATGGACTGTTTCAGGCGAACAATAAGGACATCCTGATTGATTCCGCTATCCTAGGCGCGTTGATCAGCTCCTGTGATTTTATCTACATCACAGCCGATGACACCGGATTCCCTCAGATGCGGGTAATTGACGGCGGTCATGCGACCGGAATCATAGACCCGGTTACAAACATGCTCAAAGAAGGCTATGCGGTCATCGAACACGATGAGTTTGATCAGCCGCTGATTGAAGCATATTTCACTCCCGGCAACACTGCGATCCTGGAAAAGGGTCGGTTGATCAACGTCGTGCAGAACTCCGCGCCATATCCGCTGTTGGTGCCGGTTATCTACCGCCCGGATGCGGTCAGACCGTTCGGGCACAGCCGGATCACACGGGCTTGTATGTCCATCATGGACAGCGCAGTCCGCACGATTAAGCGGTCGGAGATCTCGGCGGAGTTCTACAGCTACCCTCAGCGTTATATCCTGGGAATGGATGAGAACGTCGAGGAAATCGACAAATGGAAAGCCGCCATGTCTTCCATGCTGCGGATAGACAGGGACGAAGATGGCGGGCATCCGGTGGTCGGACAGTTCCAGCAGCAAACCATGACCCCGCACGTTGACCAGCTGCGAATGTTTGCCGGATTGTTTGCCGGAGAGACCGGGCTGACTCTGGACGACCTTGGATTTCCGAGTCAGAATCCTTCCAGCTCGGAAGCCATCAAGGCAAGCCATGAGACGCTGAGATTGACCGCAAGAAGCGCACAGAAATATCTCGGGGTTGGCCTGTTGAATGCCGGTTATCTGGCTGCCTGTGTCCGGGATAAATACCCGTACTTGCGCAGACAGGTGGCGGAAACTAGACTCCAATGGGCCCCTATTTTCGAGGCAGACGCGTCGGCCCTCGGCGGGATCGGCGACGCTATCCAGAAAATACAGACTTCCTTCCCGGACTACTTCGACGAAAGCAAGCTGAAAGAGCTGACGGGTATTTGATATGGACGAACAGACGATTATCCGTGCGCTTCTGTCTTCGTTGGAGAAAAAGCAGCAGTCGGTTGCAAGGATGGCGAGCAGAGGAAAAATTACATATGCGGAAGCCGGCAAACGAGCCGCACAGATGGGCGAGGCAACCGGCAAGGTCATCTTTGAGCATTTAAGCCGGCTTTACCCGGAGGGATCTGTCGGCAGGGAGGAAGCCCTGCGAGTGATTCAGCCGGGCCTGGAACGCGCCTATAACTATTCCGTAACTCTTGCGGAATCCGCACAGACAACCGTCAACAACGAGGCCGGAATCGGGCTGAAACCTCTCACCCCGGAATTTGACAGCCAGAAAGCTGTTGACCTTGCTGAGTTTCTGGCGGAGAAAGAGAACTTCCTGGAGCATGAAAGCCCGTTTGTGCTTCAGGCCCAGAGAGATATCCGGTCTGCTATCGATGATGCTGTCCGAATGAATGCGGAAGCACAGGACAGGGCCGGACTGGAAACATATGTTACCCGGATTTATGACGATGTCGGACTCCATGACGGAAAAGACCCTTGTCAGTGGTGTCTGGAACGGGCCGGACAATGGACAGTTTCGGATGCTCTGGAGGCCGGTGTGTTTGCACGACATCCGGGTTGCGGTTGTACGATCGTATACACTCCGAAAAAGGGAAATACTACCGTCAGAGTCGGCGGTGGTTGGTGGCAAAGTGTAGACGAAGCAAGACGGAGGTGACGCCTTTGAGGGTGCTAAGTGGCACTTGTTGACAGAGCACATGGAGGTAAAAAATGGATACCAGAATCGGACGCCAAAGTCCTACGGTATCCGTAATATTGCCTTACCGCGATTCAAAAGCGCAGGAAGCCATCGAGCTCTATAACGCCACCGAGAAAACCATGCTGGAATGGCAGGAGGCGTTGACGTTTGACATCATGGCGGTCGATGACGAAGGGCTGTGGATTCACCAGAAATTCGGGTATAGCGTCCCACGTCGTAACGGTAAGTCAGAAATGGCTCTAGCACGTTGTATTTGGGGCTTGGCGCACGATGAAAGGATTTTGTACACAGCACACCGGGCAAGCACAGCGCACTCCATCTGGGAGCGTTTAAGCCGCTTGTGCGCTAAGTGCAACATCCCGATCGTGTCGTCCTTCCGGGCATTCGGCAAAGAACACCTATACACGGAAGACTCAGTGATTGAGTTTCGGACCAGGACATCATCCGGCGGTCTGGGTGAAGGATATGACTTGTTAATCGTGGATGAAGCCCAGGAATACACGCCGGAGCAGGAGACAGCCCTTAAATATGTTGTGACGGACTCCGCGAACCCTCAAACGATCATGTTCGGCACCCCGCCTACAGCGATCAGCGCCGGGACCGTCTTCCCGAACATGAGAAAGATGATTCTTCGGGGTGACGGCTACCAGTCAGGATGGGCTGAGTGGTCAGTGCCGGAGATGACGGACGCGAACGATGTTGACGCCTGGTATGAGACGAACCCGTCTCTCGGCATGATCCTGAAAGAGAGGACCATTCGGTCGGAGATCGGCGAAGACAACACAGACTTTAACATCCAGCGTCTGGGGTTGTGGCTGAAGTACAACCAGCGTTCGGCTATTTCCCGGAACGAGTGGGAAGCCTTGCAGGTTGATTCTTTGCCGAAGCTTAAAGGTCCGCTGTTCGCCGGGATCAAGTTCGGACATGACGGCATGAACGTCTCCCTGGCTATTGCCGTAAAGACCACAGACGACAGGATATTCACCGAGGTCGTCGGATGCCGACCGATTCGGTCCGGGGTTGCCTGGCTGGTTGATTTCCTGGACAAAGCCGATGTGAGAAAGGCAGTGGTTGACGGTAGGAACGGGGAAGGTCTCATGATCGACGCTTGCCGGATGGCACGAGTTAAGGCTCCGGTCGTTCCAAGCGTTGGCGAGATCATCAAGGCCAACGCGATGTTCGAACAGGCGTTAGCCTCCGGGACGCTCGTACACATGCAGCAGTCCGCTGTGATGCAGATTGTAAGCAACTGTGAGAAGCGGGCAATCGGCGGAAACGGCGGGTTCGGTTATCAAAGCCTGATACAAGGCGCGGATGTGTCGATACTCGATTCCATGATCCTGGCTCATTGGTTATGCAGTGAGGCAAAAGAGGTTAAAAAGAGAAAAATCGCTTACTAACCCTTTGGGGTTTGTATAAATTACGGATACCACCCGGTAAGTGGGGAAAGGAAACTATTATGTCAGAATTTACGATAATCGAAACACAAGAACAGTTTGACAAGGCCATTAGTGACCGGCTGAGACGCGACCGGGAAAGCTACGCGAAACGCTTTGAAGGATGGAAGTCCCCGGAAGACGTGCAGACGCTCACGGAAGAGCTCAACAACAGAATCAAAGCTCTGGAAGACGCGGCAGCTGCTACCCAGCAGACGCTTGCGGAAAAGGATGCTGCGATTGCTGAAGGTGCGAAATACAAGACCGACTTGGAAAAAACGAGAATCGCCCTTGCTGCCGGCCTGAAAGCTGAGTACGCAGACCGTCTCCGAGGTGAAACGGCAAAGGACTGGGAAGAGGACGCGCAAGCACTTGCAAAAGACTTCGCAGCCGCTCACATCGCGGCCCCTCTCGGAAATCCTGAGCCGGTTCTGACCAAAGAGCAGGCCACCCGTCAAAAATTTGCAGAATGGATGGCTGAGAGTCTGAACCCCTAATAGGAGGATTTCTCATGTCTGGTATTTCTACCAACAGAAGCAATATTACTTTACCCGTTGACGTGGCAAGTGAGATCATCCAGAAGACTCAGGATGAATCCGCCGTAATGAGACTGGCCCGGAACGTTGCCCTTCCCGGAACCGGAATTGTTTTCCCGATGATCACCGGCGACCCGGAAGCTAACTGGGTGGCGGAAACTGCCGCTAAGCCCGTAAGCAATCCGAGCCTGTCCACCAAGACCATGACTCCCTATAAGCTGGCTGTTATCGTGCCGTTTTCCGATGAGTTCGCCCGCGACTATGCAAGCCTGTATGATGCCCTGGTCGCTCGTATCCCCGGCGCGCTTGCCAAAAAGTTTGACGCCACCGTATTTAATGGCGCCGCTCCCGGCTCCGGTTTTGATGTCCTGACAGGCTGCACAGCTCAGTCTATCGACATCGTAGGCAGCACCGGCGGTTTCTATTCCGCATTGGTGGCGGCAGATGTTGACATCTCCACCCACGACGGCGACCTGAACGGCTTTGCAATGAGCCCTCAGGCCCGTGGTGAAATGCTGGCGGCTCTGGATGCCGATAAGCGGCCCATCTTTGTGAACTCCGTTGCTGACGGTGCAATCCCGCGCCTGATCGGGCAGCCTGTTTACTACAGCCGCGGCCTGTACTTCGCCGGAAACGCTGCCTCCGGCACTTCCGGTTCTTCCGGCTATGTTGCCGCCAAGGCTGACGTGCTCGGCTTTGCAGGCGACTGGACGAAAGCATGGTACGGCACCGTTCAGGGTGTCCGCATTGACGTATCCAACCAGGCTACCCTTACCATCAGTGACACCGCTGTGAACCTTTGGGAGCACAACATGTTTGCTGTGAAGGCTGAGATCGAAGTGGGCTTCGTTGCGGATACCAGCGTCTTCAACAAGATCACCCGCACCCATACCTAAGGAGCAATATGAAAATACTGATAGCCGTGCCAACCTTTGAGACGATAGAGCCCGAAGTGTTCAAGGCCATCTTTGACCTGAAGACAGAGCATGAATTGTCCTTCGAATTTGTAAAGGGATACGACTGTGCAATGGCTCGGAATGAGATTGGCAAGCTGGTGCAGGAGGGCGGTTATGATTATGTTCTTATGGTTGATTCGGACACGATCATCCCGCCCGACACCCTGACTTATCTGCTGGACCCGCCTGTTGATGTTGTCCTTGGAGTTTGTCCCAGGAAGAACACCAAAGAAGGCCGGACGGCGATGGTTAAGCACAACGCGATTGACCAGAACGACTGGTTTTACTCCGAACTTCCGGAAGGCCGAACAGAAATAAAGTGCGGCGGGTTTGCCTGTGCACTCGTTAAGGCCAGCGTGTTCACCCGGCTGGATTATCCATACTTTCAGTATGTGAACCGGGGAGACGGGTCTACGCTCAGCGAGGATTACTATTTTTGTCAGGCCGCAAGGATGTACGGAATCCCGGTCTATATGGACCCGAGAGTCCGCTGCGGGCATTTGGCGCGGTATTATCAGTATGAGTGAGGTAGTTTATGAGCGCATTTGCAACACTCGACGATGTACTCCTGCTCTCTGGCAAAGCGTACACAGAGAGTGAGCAGGAGCGCATCGAGGATCTGCTGCCTCTTGTGTCGGATGCTCTGAGGTATGAGGCGGCAAAGGTTGACAAAGACATCGACAACATGATCACGGACGACGACACCGGAGCCTATGCCAGTGTTGTCAAAATGGTAACGGTTGACATCGTGTGCAGAGTCATGCGTCAGTCGCTGGACGGTGAACCGATGAGTCAGGAAAGTCAGAGTGCGCTTGGGTACTCGTGGTCCGGGACGTTTGCGATCCCCGGCGGCGGTATCTCCGGCGCGATCATGAAGAACGACTTGAAGCGTCTGGGAATCCGCCGGCAGAAAATGACCTATGTCAGCATGATGCGGAACGAGCCGCCCGGACAGGAACCAGCGCCACCCGGCAAACCGACATATTTGATTGTGGGGTGAGAGCATGGGAAGACTGCACGGAATTGCGGTTACACTGTACGCCAAGGTTAAGACCGGGGCCGATGATTTCGGAAGGCCGACATACACAGAGACAGCCGTTGAGGTTGAGAATGTGCTGGTTGGCGAACCGTCAGCGGAGGAGATCACGAACGAGCTGAACACTTCCGGGAAGAAGCTGGCATATACGCTGGCTATCCCGAAGGGCGACGAAAACGTCTGGACTGACCGCAAAGTGAGTTTCTTCGGTGAGACGTTCCAGACGTTCGGCCCGGTGAGTCAGGGAATTGATGACCTGATACCGCTGTACTGGAATAAAAAGGTTAAGGTGTGCAGGTATGAGTAGCGCGAAGGTTGTTAAGTTTGAGCTGAACAGTGCGGGAGTGCAGGAGCTTCTGAAAAGCGCAGAAATGCAGTCCATTCTGGAGGGCAAGGCGAAGGAAAAGGCCGGTGAGGCGGGCGAAGGCTATGCTTGCTCTGTCCACGTTGGTCAGAAACGAGCCTATGCTAACATCTATCCAGACACCAAAGAAGCTTATCAAGACAACCTGAAAAACAACACGCTTGAGAAGGTGATTCGATGATTGAGACGACCATCCTGACATATCTCAAATCAGCATTAAGCAATACAGAAGTTCTTATGGAGCTCCCAGAGGTACCCTCGGAAGACTATCCCACATTCCCGGAAAAACTCGTCATCATCGAGCTGATCGGAAAGAGTGTGGAAAACCGTATCCAGGACGCCAGTATTGCCCTGCAATCGTACGGGCCGACTCTGTACGAGGCTGCACTGCTTGATGAGCAGGTTCGTCAGGCTATGGATGTGATCGCAGACTCCACCGAAATCAGCGGGGCCCACCTGGCATCTAACTACAATTTCACGGACCCGGAAACAGGCCGATACCGTTATCAATGTGTTTATGAGGTCTTTTACGTTTAGGAGGAAAAACAATGGCGAATACTGCCACCAATGTTTCTGCCGGCAAACCGAAGGTCGGCGGAGCAATTTATACAGCCCCGTTTGGGACTACCCTGCCGACGGACGCTACGACCGCTCTGGCGAATACTTATACTTGCCTGGGTTACGCATCCGATGACGGTCTGAGGAACACCAGCTCCCCGACGGTGGAAGAGATCAAAGCCTGGGGCGGGGATACCGTCCTGACTACCCAGACCGAGAAGCCGGACACCTTCAGCGTGAAGCTGATTGAGTGCCTGAACGCGGATGTTCTGAAAGCTGTCTACGGCACTTCGAACGTCACCGGCACCCTCAACAGCGGCATGACCGTGCGTGTGAATAGTACCGAAGCGGCTGCCATGGTTTGGGTATTTGACACCATCATGACCGGAAACGTGGTTAAGAGAATCGTGATCCCGAATGCCAAAATTACAGAAGTGGGCGAAATCGTCTACAAGGACAACGAGGCGGTCGGTTACGATATCACCCTCACGGCTATGCCGGGAGATTCCACGTTCGGTTACGATACTCACAAAGAATATATCAAGAAAAGCTCGTGATGAGCTGACGCAGGAGGCATCATGGTAAAGGGAAAGACTTCCACCGGTTTTGCGTATGAAGTTGACCGGGATCACATGACGAATGTTGAGTTTCTGGAAAAGTTCGCGGAGATGCAGAACGGAGACGGAATGGTCGTGTTTGAACTGCTCAGCATTGTCCTGGGACCGGAACAGAAAAGGCGGCTCTACGACCATTGCCGGAACAAAAAAGGGATGGTGCCTGTAGACGCCGTAACCGCTGAGGTATCCGACATCTTCGGAAGACTTGCGGAGGCAAAAGAAACAAAAAACTGATGACCCTCGCCGTGATGCTGTCCGTGGATAAGGACCTGCTCGTCTGTGACATGGCGGAGACTTATCACGTAATGGACATACGGGCACTGTCGGTGGAGACGCTGGCAGTGCTCGCTTGCGGTTTGAGGGAAGACTCCAGGATAAAAATGAAGATGACAGGGGTTCAGCGTGTGCCGTTGGAGATCCTTCTGGCAAAATGCGCGGATGCCCTGAACATGATCCTTTACGTTCTGGGGACTGACGAGAAAGCCCCGAAACCGGAGCGGATCATTGACATGATTATTGAAACAGAAAAAGAGTCCGCCGGTTTTGAGACCGGTGCGGATTTTGAAGCCGAATGGCGGCGACTGATAGGAGCAGAGTAATGGCGGATTTAGGCAAAGCTTATGTGCAGATCGTAGCGTCTGCGGAAGGGATAAGCGGATCTATAACGGAAGCGCTGGCCCCTGAGGCTAAAAGCGCGGGAAAACAAACAGGCACCTCGATCATGCAGAATGTCGGCGGAGCAATGGGCAAGGCCGGAAAAGCTTTGACCTTGGGCGTCACGGCTCCGATCGCCGCAATCGGCGGGGCATCCATGGCTGCATTCGGAGAGATGCGGAGCGGCCTGGATACCATCATCAAGAAAACCGGGGCAACCGGCGACACTCTGGAAGGTTTCCATGGGATCATGGACAATGTGGTTTCCAACCTTCCGATTGGATTTGAAACTGCCGGCGCGGCTATCGGTGAAGTCAACACACGGTTCGGGTCAACCGGCGAAGAACTGCAAGGACTTTCCGAGCAGTTTATCAAGTTCGCGGAACTGAACGGGACGGATGTGTCCCAGTCCATTGATTCCGTTCAACAGGCCATGGCGACTTATGGACTGGAAGCCAAAGACGCAGGGGCCTTCCTGGATACCTTGAATAAGGCGGGACAGGATACCGGCGTCAATGTGAACCAGCTGGCCCAGAGCATGACGGCGAACGGAACCGCCATGAAACAAATGGGCTTTAGTGCCGCTGATTCTGCCGGCTTCCTGGCAAACCTCGAAAAGAGCGGAATTGAAAGCTCTACCGTCATGACCGGAATGCGGAAGGCCATGGCGAACGCGACCAAAGACGGGAAGAGTATGGGCGAAGCTATGAGTGAGCTTCAGGACTCCATTGTCAATGCCAGCGATGACACGGAAGCCTATCAGATGGCTATCGAGCTTTTCGGCACCAAAGCAGGACCGGCGATCGCGGACGCTGTGAGAGAGGGTCGGCTGTCGTTTGAGGCTCTGGGAACGTCTTTGGAGGATAATGTCGGGAATATAGATAATACATTCGAAGCCACCCTGACCCCAATGGACGAGTTTAAAACCGCCATGAACAGCCTGAAGACTGCCGGCGCGGAAGTCGGGACGATCCTGTTGACCAACCTGAAACCGGTTGTCGAAAAGGTGGTAGAAATCATCAAGGGATGGACGGCAGCGTGGAAGGGACTCAGCCCGGAGACGCAGGGAATGATCATCAAGATTGCGGCTGTGGCTGCTGTCATAGGCCCGGTGATCGGAATCGTCAGTAAGGTCATAAGCGTTATCAGTATGGTTAAGACTGCGGCAGCTGCCCTCGGCCCCATCATTGCCGCCCTGACCTCTCCGATTGGTATAGTCGTTGCGGCAGTTGCGGCGGCAGTAGCGGCAGGAATCCTGCTGTATAAGAACTGGGACACTGTTAAAGAGAAATGCTCTGCGGCGTGGAATGCCGTCAAAGAGAAAACTATTGCGGTCTGGAACAGCGTTAAGTCAGCCGTGAAGAATGCCGCCGATGCTGTCCGAAAAGCAGTGGTTGAGAAGTGGAGCTCTATCAAAGAGAAAACCTCTGCCGCTTGGAATGCGGTAAAGACGGCGGTCAGCAATGCGATCCAGAAGGTCAAATCTGTTGTGACAACTGTCATCGGAGCGATCAATACGGCAGTGACCACGGCTTGGAATACGGTCAAAGAGAAGACTGCAAGCGCTTGGAATGCCGTCAAGACTGCTGTGAGTACAGCGATCAAACTGGCGAAAACCACAGTCACCAATGTTGTGAACGGGATTAAGTCAGGCATTACAGGAGCATGGGATAGCGTTAAAACCAAAACCACGACTGCTTGGAATGCGGCGAAAAATGCCGTCAAGACTGCGCTGAATGGCGCTAAGTCGATAGCGAACACCGTTTCAACCGGCATCAAAAACACTGTCTCCAATGCTTGGACGAATGTCAAAGAGAAGAGCGCACAGGCATGGGAAAACGTTAAAACGAAGATTTCCACAACCATTTCCGGGGCGAAAGATGTGGCAAGCAAGGCGGCAAACAGCATTAAGACGGGTGTTTCTACTGCATGGAACAATGTGAAATCGAAAACCTCAACGGTCTGGAGTTCGATCAAATCGGCTATCAGCACCCATGCAGGAGGCGCTCTCTCAACCGTACAAAGTAAGTTTAACTCGATCAAAGAGAAGATTTCCGGTGTGATGGACACGGCGAAAGATGCGGTGGGGAACGCGATTCAGAAGATCAAAGATAAGTTCAATTTCTCTTGGAGTCTTCCGAAATTGAGTCTCCCGCATATCTCGATCAAAGGTAAGTTTTCACTCAACCCGCCGAGCGTTCCGAGTTTTGGGATTGACTGGTATAAGACAGGTGCCGTGTTCGAGCGTCCGTCCGTCATCGGTGTCGGTGAGGCCGGCCCGGAAGCGGTCGTCCCTCTCTCCGGACAGCAGATGCGGCCTTTTGCGAAAGCGATTGCATCCGAGATGGGCGGCAGGGGAACGGTAGTTAACAATTACATCACGGTCTCCGGAGCGGAAAACCCGGAGGACTACGCCGTGAGACTGGCGCGAAAGATAAAACTGGAGTTACGGACAAATGGCTAAGAAGCAAGTTGCGAAAACTGGAAAAACGAAAGACCCGTCCGGGCTCTCGATTACGCGGACCGGGAATAAGTTTGCGTTTGAGTGGAAGATTGATGACACCAACTACGACAAAGGTCAGCAGGTGTACTACAAGACGAATCTGTCCAAGAAATGGATTCAAATCAGCGACGTAGGGAAGAAAACTACTTCCAAAGCTATAACCCTGACGATGTCGAACTACTTTCCGAGTACGTCCAAAAAGCTGACTACGGTCAGTTTCCGGGTACGTGGCAAGCGGAAGCCGGAGACGAAAGAAACCAGTAAGGAAATCATCACTACCACTTATGGATGGTCTGGGTGGGCGCAAAAAGATTATACCGTTGCCCCTCCGAAGATGCCGACTGCAACGGCAACCCTTAGCGAAGCGGCGTACAACTCGACCACGTTTGCATGGGAAGTCGATACAGAAGACACATGGTTCACGGATGTTGTGTATCAGACCATCTTAGTCGATAACTGCAACTCTACCGGCGACAAACAGAAATGGTCGCGCAGCGCACAGGGATGGGCGACCGCAAGCGGACAGGCCGCAACTGGTTCGGTCAGTAAGTCGGAAACTCTGGGAACAGTCTCCAAGACTCGTTTCTATCGGTTCAAGGCACGAGGCCCCGCAGGAGAAACCGGCTGGAAGTACGTGAAACACGTATACGCACAGCCGAAAGCTGCCGATATTGTATCGACCACCGTCAAAAAGAACGCCGGCGGCTATCAGGTCATCATGAAGTGGAAGCTTGCCAACACGAAGGCAAACCCGGTGGATAAGACCGTTATTCAGTACGCGATAGCTACTCCGACCACCGGCAACATCTGCCCGGTCGGCGCAACGTGGACGGATGCCCTTCTGGTAAGCGATACGGACAAAAAAACCTCTGCGTCGTTCGTCATCAACCCGGCGATCAGTACAGATCAGGCTCTTTTTCTTCGGATTATGTCGGAGCATGACCCCTATGACACGAGCCGGGCATATACGACAGCGGTTACGGATAAACTGTTTGTCGGCAGCCTTGCGACGCCTTCCAACCTGACCGTCACGCATACATCCGGGAGGAATTACACCGTTTCCGCGACCAATAACTCGACCGTAACCGGGGGTTATCTGGTAGTCGGAACCATCGGAAAAGGTAAGTCCAAAGTCACCCGAAAAGCAACGATTGCGGCGGGCTCTACCAGTACAACGATCAAGGTCAAGACGACTGACGCATTTTCTGTAGTAGTGTTTGCGGAATCCACAGGCAACGGCGTGACGATGACCTCCGACCAGATCAAATGGGATTCCGGCAGCCCCCCGACTGCTCCGACCGGGCTGACAGCTACCAATCGGGGCAACGGCACGGTTCTGCTGAACTGGACAAATACATGGGACGACATGACCGGGACGGAAGTCACCTATGCACAGGACCCGGACGCGTGGGAGTCTACTACAGATCCACAGAGCTACACGGTCAAGGACGAAAATACGAGGCTGTTTGTAAACAACCTGACCGTCGGGCAGTGGTATTTCCGGGCGCGGTCTATAGGCGATGACGGAGAGGTCTCACCGTGGACAAGGACGGCATCGATAAACTTGGCTACGAAGCCGGCGACTCCTGTCCTGTCTGCCTCTGCTGGGAAAATCGGGCTGAATGGTACAGTCACCCTGTCGTGGACATACGACTGCGCAGACGGTACGAGTCAGGCATATGCGGAAATTGCCCACGAAGTCGTGCAGAATAACGCAACGTATTATTACCAAATTGCATCGGCAGAGACCGCACATTCCGCAATCCTGTACGCGGAGCAGATCGGATGGGCTGCCGGAACGCACACCGTTCATGTCCGGGTGTATTCGGAATCCGGGCGGGTATCTGACTGGAGTGCTCCGATTGTGATCACGGTTGTAGGCGGGCCGACAGCTGCTATCTCTTCCGTCAATCTTTCCAATGTGACCGTCACGGAAGACACTGGCGTAACCCGTACGGCCCTGAGCCTTACCAGTATGCCACTTACAATCACCGTGACCGGAGCTGATGCAGGAGGCACTACCACGGTGGCTGTGGAACGTGCAGAGTCTTATCACATGGACCGCCCGAACGGTGATGAGTTCGACGGATTCGACGGCGAAACGGTTGCCCTCATAAGACAGGCCGGAGACGCACAGATATCCATCACCAACGACGATTTGATTGGACGACTGGATGACGGAGCGAAGTACAGGATTGTTGCGACAGTGACGGACACATTCGGACAGACCAGCGAAGTCCGGCGGGCTTTTGAAGTCCACTGGAGCCAGCAGGCAAAGATTCCGTCTGCTACCATCGTAATAGACAATTCCAACCTAATAGCAAAGATAACCCCTGTAAAGCCCACCGGAGCGGCAAACACAGACGTTTGTGATATATACCGCCTGAGTGCGGATAAACCGGAGCTCATCTACGAGGGAGCTGCGTGGGGTACAACTTATGTGGACCCTTATCCAACATTAGGGGACTACGGCGGGCACAGGATCGTGCTGCGGACCGCAAACGGGGACTATATCACAGCCGACAACCAACCGGCATGGAGGGATTATGATTACACCGACGACGACGTTGTCGAAACCGAATGGCCCGCCACTGTTATTGACTTTGACGGAGACCGGGCAATCCTCCAATGGAACATGGACGTGTCATCCAAGTGGACGAAAGATTTCCTTGAGACGAAATATCTGGGAGGTGCGGTACAAGGCGACTGGAACGCGGCTGTATCCCGGACCGGGACGATTACGGCGGTAGTCCTGCCGGCAGAAGATCCCGAGCTTATCCGGGTGATGCGCAGACTGGCCGACCATGCGGGAGTCTGTCACGTGCGGACACCGGACGGCTCATCCTTTGCGGCAGATGTGCAGGTCTCCGAAACCAGCGGTGCAAAAATAGTCCAGTTCGATCTGTCCATCACAAGAGTAGACCCGGAAGGCTATGATGGAATGACGCTTGCACAGTACGAAGAGGAGGCGGAAGACTGATGGATTGGTCAAAAGGTTTTTCTGCCGCCTATTACGCGGCGATTGTGGACCCGTACACATGGCGGGACATATCCAGAGTTGAAGTCACCGGCGGGGACATCTCCCTGTCGGTGGACGGCCTGAGGGGTTCGGCGGATGTGGACTGTGTAAGGTATGAGCAAGGCCAAGAGCTATGGCTCCGGGTATGGCTGAATGCCAGACAAGATGACGACACGGCTCATGAAGCCCTGTTTACCGGCCTCGCAAGCTCCCCGACACGGGCCATCAACGGAACGCTGGTAGAAAATGCCGTGCAACTCTATTCTGTCCTGAAACCGGCGGAGGATGTCCTTCTGCCTCTGGGATGGTACGCACCGGAGAAAACTAGCGGAGAGGCATTGATTCGAGATCTGTTAAGCGTAACCCCTGCCCCGGTTGAGTTTGCGGACAATGCTCCGATCATCACGGAAAATATCATTGCCGAAGCCAACGAGAACCGATTGACCATGGTTGACAAGATCCTGGAGGCCATGAACTGGAGGCTCAGGATCACCGGGGACGGTGTGATTCATGTCCTGCCGAAATCCTCCACTGTAACCGTGATGTATGACGCCCTGGACAACGACGCGGTTGAGCCGGAAATCGAAGTAGAACATGATTGGTATTCAGCCCCGAACGTGTTCCGGGCAGTCTCCGGGGATAACTCGGAAACGGTATACGATGAATCCGACAGCATCCTGTCGGTTGAGAACCGGGGCCGGGAGATCTGGGCACAGGATACCTCCTGCAACCTGAATGACGGCGAATCTTTGAACGACTACGCACGGAGACGACTAGCAGAGGAACAGCAGACGGTTGAGGTGGCTAAGTATGACCGGCGATTTAACCCGGAACTTTTGCCCGGCGACCTGGTCCGGCTGAATTATCCGAGGCAAAAGCTGACCGGGGTATATGTTATCATGACCCAGTCCATCACCTTAGGTTACGGTGGCACGACATCGGAAGAGGTGCAGAAATATGGCGAAAATTGACAGAGTCGCAAAAACCCTGATGAATGCCATCCGGGAGAGCGACAAAAAGAGGACTTCCGCCTATGACTCACAGGCTACGGTGACAAAGGTGGAAGGTTCGACGGCTTGGGTGCACATACCCGGCGGAGTAGACGAAACCCCGGCCCGGATGACCATGAGCGCAGCTGCCGGGGACACGGTACAGATCCGGGTGGCAAACGGTCGGGCATGGGTGACGGGAAACGCGACAGCCCCGCCCACGGATGACCGAACGGCGATAGCAGCCACAGGGCTTGCTAATCAGGCATTGACCAGCTTGAGCCTCATCCGGTTAGATGTTGATACGTTGGTCGCCTCTGTGGCATACATTGAGACCGCTTACATCACAACGGCACACGTTCAGGAGCTGCTTGCGGACTATGCCACTATTGCCACTCTGGAAGCGAACTATGCCACCATTAACGAGCTGCATTCCGACTACACCAACACTGCAACGCTGGAGGCCAATTACGCGACAATATCGACGCTTCAGGCTAACTATGCGACCATCTCGGAACTGCATACCAATTATACAACCACAGCCGTTCTGGAAGCCAATTATGCAACGGTCAATCTGGCAAACGTCGAAGCCGGTTCCATTACATCTGCAATGATCGGGGCCGGCGTGGTCGGCACGGCACAGATCGCAGACAGCTCCATCACCTCGGCAAAAATCGTTTCCCTGGATGCGGCAAAGATCACGACCGGAACACTGGACGCAGCCCTGTTGAATGTCATCAATTTAAACGCTGCTTCGATCACCGTCGGAACGATCAACGGATACCAGATTGCTCCCGGAGCAATCGGTTTTGTGAGTCTTGACCAGGAAGTGACGGACGGCATCGACACGGCGACAACGTGGAGCCTGGAAACGAAATACACGTCAACCGATTCGGTGTATGATTTTGAAGCGCATCTGTACCACGGGACCGAGGAAGTCACGGAAGAGTATCCGGCAGTTAAATATAAGTGGTTCGTCCGGAACGAGGACGGGGACAGTCTTCTGGGAACCGGATACACGATCACGATCAACCGGTCCGAGGCGGGATATGTCGGAACCATCGTCTGTCAGTGGAGCGACGAGCTGGAGGAATATGAACTTGTCACGGGTGCGGATGATACATTGGTCGATCACGACGGCAACACGCTGACGGTACTGGCATGAGGTGAGGACATGAAACTGGAGAAAGAAACATCTATCTATCAGTTAGGAGCGATTGGCGGGATACAGACCACAGCCGAAAGCAAGAACAGCGTGTTCTATCAGGCGACGGCACCGCCTACGACCGGCAGGAAGGTGAATGACGTATGGTACGACTCCGATGACGGAAACGCCATGTATAAGTTTGACGGGACGCAGTGGGTGCAGACCCAGTTCGGGACGAATGCCATCGTGGCGGGATCTGTGACTGCGGCAAAACTTAACTCACAGGATGTTTATACCAACTTCCTTCTGACCAACTTCGTACAAGCGGCACAGGCTTCGTTCTCGTCGCTGTCTGCGATTACGGCGGATATAGGGATCTGCACGGCGGGCAAGGTTCAGTCGTCGGACTACTCATACACGTCCGGGAATTACAGTACAGCCGGGATGCAGATCGATCTGGACGCCAAAATTTATAGGACACCCAAAACGGCGATCCTGTCCGACGGTTCAATCTACAGCACGTCTATAAACGTGAGTGGCGGATCTATCGCCGGTTTCGACATCACGGGCGCTCAGCTGTATTCCGAACATACGGCATCCGGAACTACTTACAAAGCGTTCATGCAGTGTTATGACCCGAACGTTCAGCCAGACACCCGAATGGCTTTTGCGGTCTCGCAGAATGATGGGACAGATACAACCTATCCCTTTATTGTTCGATACAATGGGCAGGTTGAGATGACCAACGCAGTCACCAAAGGACTGAGGATCAACACAAACGCCAATGATGTTTATATCAACTTTGCCGGGAGTAAGTATTATTGCTACAACACGTACGACATCATGACTTTCAAAGCGCTGTCCACATCTTACGGGGTATCACTGAACGCAAATGAAAAAGCTAATGTGACAGTTACGTCAACGGTTAATGGCGGTCACTGCGTCCTGCAAGCATATGACGGAAATGACAACGCATACGGGTTTCTAATCAATCCGACAGATGAAATCATCGCTAACGGAACGATCCACGGCTCTGCTTCCGTACTTGCGGCAGGGGCTGTGGCATCCGGCGGCAAGACTTCCGTCAACTCAGCAAAGGCCGGCGTCTGGTTAGCCAGTACGGGCAACGTCTATTTGACTGGAGACACGTCAGCGGGATCTTATATTTACTTCTACTACGGAAAGGCGACCACAAACACGGCGTCAATCGCTGAAACCGCCTCCGGAGAGATCTCCATATCTGCACCAAACGGATTCAAAGTTGCGAACATCTACAACACAACCACTTCGGCAGCGGCGAACGTCAGCGTTGAGAGTGGCGGGAGAATGAAGAGATATTCGTCATCTTCCAAACGTTACAAACACGACATCAAGGTTCTGCAGGATTATAAAAAAGTGCTGGATATCCCGGTTGTCAGTTTCGTGTACAACAATGGATACTTGGGATCTGATGACCAGCGGTACATGAAGGATATCCCTGGATTCATCGCAGAGGATGTCGCAGAACATTACCCTATCGCCGCTGATTGGGCTGATGGGAGAGTTGAGGACTGGAACGTACGGTACGTTATCCCGCCCATGTTGGCGGTCGAACAGGATCACGAGAGACGGATCAGAAAACTGGAGGAGGCGATCGGAAAATGAAGAATCTGGAAATAATGAGCATCGTCAATGCTTACACCGCCAAGAAGGAAGCCATACGGAACGGCGAACAGGCCGACCTGAGGCTTCCGGCGAGAATAGCATGGACACGGCGGGTAAACATGGCAAAGCTATTCCAGGCTAAGAAGATCATCGATGAGGCCATGCAGGAGCTCAATGAGAGATATGCCGATGATGAGCACTCGGAAGAGACAGACGGGACAAGAACCGTGAAACCTGAGTACAGGGAGGAATACTTTAAACAGCAGGGTGAGATTCTGACGCAGGACACGGACGTGGATGTCCGGAGGATTAGCGTGGAAGCACTCGACGGCATGGAACTGACGGACATGGACATGGACACACTGGCTTTTATGTTGGAGGACTAAAATGGGAACGAAACGAATTAAAGACCTTGCGGAAGCTACCTCGTTACAGTCCGGCGATTATTTCGCCGTGGACAACGCATCCGGCACGAAGAAGGTTGATTATACTACTCTGCTCGACGATACCCTGACCACTGCGGGAAAGTTCGCAGACGCAAAGGCGGTCGGTGATGCGGTGACAGATCTTGAGGGGCAGATTCAGTCCGACAACACGGAGTCCGATTCCGTGCCGTATTTGTTTAGGAGCGTTCCCGTTCCCGCCACCCGGGAAAAGCTGAACAAGGTTGTCGGTGGGTCGGTGGCGTGGAATCAGCTGATGCAGATCCCGTCAAGCAGCAAATCTACTACAACTAACAACGTGACTTATACAGATAACAGAGATGGTACTTATTCTGTATCGACATCAGGAAGCGCAAGCGCAGACACGAACATCATCATTCAGGCTATGTCATATAAAGCCAATCACATTTATGCGTGCTTCGGCTGTCCAAGCGGCGGGGCTACATCAACATATTTCTTCTTCAACGGCGGGGTGGAAGAGTATGGAAGCGGACTACTTTACAAACGTTCATCCGATGCGAATGCTAACGTCAGAATATACGTGAAAAGCGGAACCACGATAAGCACGGCGATAAAATTCAAACCGCAGATTTTTGACCTCACCTTGATGCTCGGCTCCACCATAGCCGACTACATCTACTCTCTGGAGCAGTCCACAGCGGGGGCAGGTGTGGCTTTCTTCCGCAAGCTGTTCCCGGCGGACTATTATGCGTACGATGCCGGGACGCTCAAATCCGTTGAGGGCGTGAGCGCACATGAAACGGTGGGGTTTAATCAGTGGGATGAGGAAACAGAACCCGGATACATTGACGTTGGTAATGGGGCAGAAATTTCTGACTCTAACAAAATCCGCATGAAAAATTATATGCCAGTTTTGCCGAATACCACTTATTACAAAAAAACAGGGACGAACACCAACGGCGGCGCACAGGCGTTTTGGAATGTGTACTATGATGAAAACAAAAACTATATAAGCTACGGCAATTCGGGAGCGGGAACGTTTACCACACCTGCAAACTGCCACTACATTAGATGCGGATTCGAAACAAGTTACGGCACCACCTACAAGAACGACATCTGCATCAACCTCTCCGACACGTCACGAAACGGAACATACGAAGCATATAAAAAGTACTCCTACCCTCTGGACTCGTCCCTGACGCTCCGGGGCATCCTCAAAAAAGACAGCAACAATGCACTGTATTTTGACGGGGACACCTACGCCGCAGATGGCACGGTGACACGGCGGTATGGCGTGAGAGCCTACCAGAGCGGAGACGCAACCGGGGACACGATGATCACGGACGGAACCAACACGGTTTATAAGCTGTCTTCTGCCACCACCGAAACCGCAGACCCGTATCAGCAGACTCAAATCTGCGACCCGGACGGGACGGAAGCATTCGTAACCACTGGCATTGTACCTGTTGGTCACGTCACGGAATACCCGCACGACCTCAAGGGCAAAGTAGAACAGCTTTATGGCATCCCGAAGCCGCCGACAGCAAACGGGACATATGCCCTGAAGGCGACGGTCTCCGGCTCAACCATCACATACTCTTGGGTGTAAGGGGTGATGATGTTGTGGGCTGAGATTTTCAGATTTATACAGTTTCACCCGGAGATCACGGTGATAGGGGCGTTCACACTGATACAGATTGCACCAATCAAAATCAATCCTTGGTCATGGATCGCCGGACTGATTCATAAATTCCTCTTTGGGAAAATTGACGAGAAACTTGACGCAATCTCGAAAAAAGTTGACGCTCTGGAGGAACAGGCGAAAGAAGACAAGGCGATGCAATCCCGCACTCATATTCTGCGTTTTGCCGATGAACTGTATAACGGGAAGAAACACAGCAAGGAATATTTTGACGATATGCTACGGGATTGCGACGACTACGAAAAATATTGCGACAGTCACCCAAATTTTAAAAACAACAAAACGGTAATGTCTACACAGATGATTAAAGACACATATCATAAACTGCTCGATGAGCATAAGTTTCTGTGAAAGGGGTGAGTAGATGGTTGGATTTGGTGACGGCGTAAGATTCGAGAGAGTCCGCCGGATCACGGGATATTTAGTCGGCACACTTGACAGATGGAATGACGCCAAAAAGGCAGAAGAGCGGGATCGTGTCAAACACTCGTTAGGAGGTGGTAAACATGTTTCAGATGCGAAATGAAACCTATGATTTGCTCAAATACATCGCCCAGATTGTGATCCCGGCGGTATCCACCTTGTATTTTGCCCTGTCCAAAATCTGGGGTTTGCCCTTCGGGACGGAAGTGGTCGGCACTCTGGCGGCGATAGATGCTTTTATGGGTGCGATCCTTAAGATTTCCACGGACGCTTACAATGATGAGGGCGGCGATTATGACGAGTGAACAAAAAGCGTTTATTGAGTCTATTGCCGTATACGTACGTAGGTACGCAAGTACATACGGAATTAAAGTACACAGCCCGATCATTGCACAGGCAATTCTGGAATCAGCGTGGGGCAAGTCAAAGTTGGCGGCACGGCATCACAACTACTTTGGGCTGAAGTGCGGGAGCAAATGGACAGGGCCGTCTGTCAATATGACCACTCAGGAAGAATATACACCGGGAACTAAGACCACGATTAAGGATAACTTCCGTGTGTACGACAGCCGGGAGGACGGCGTTAAGGGATATTTTGAATTTATCCAACTGGAACGTTACCAGAATCTTAGAGGTATCACCGACCCTCAGAAATATCTGGAGACGATCAAGGCGGACGGATACGCCACAGCCTCGGACTATGCGGAGGACGTGATGAAAGTGGTTACAAAATACGGTCTGACCGCATACGATCCGCCAAAATGGGCGACCGTGGACGAAGCGATCCGGGCATTGATCGCAACAGAAAAGGCGGAAGAGGGTTATCTGGAGAAGAAAAGCAAATCTAATCTGGATGACAAAACCGCAAACGCAGGTACGGCGAATTACACAAAATATTGGCGGGACATAAACGACTGGAAATACTTCAGTTACTCACCCGGATGGGCCGGCGGTGAGGCGTGGTATTGGTGTGCGGCGTTTCAGTTTTGGTCGTTTGTCCAGACGTTCGGACACGAAGCCGCCAAGAAGCTGTTGCTTCACGCTCCGTTCATCTCCTGCGCCACCCTTGCCAGTAAGTCCAAGTCGGTTAAACAGCTTCACACTGTTCCGCAGGTCGGGGACGAATGCCTGTTTTGGAAAAAAACAAAATACGGACACGTTGGACTGGTCTATAAAGTTGACCGGGACAAGAAACTGTTCTACACCATCGAGGGTAACACCGGCACCGGCTCCGGGGTGATCGCAAACGGCGGCGGGGTGGTGGTTGGGAAAAAGTATTCCTATGACAACACCGCTCACAGGTTCCACCGCCCGGATTATGCCGCTGTTCTGGGACTGTCGGACAAAGAGCCGACAACGGTTGTTTCCGTGCATACGGCGGCAGATAATATTGCGGCGGGGCAACGGTGGCTGAATAAGAATTACAAAGTCCAGTTGATGAAGTACTGCCGGGCTATCCTGAAGATAACCGCTTCCTACGACACTGCAACCAGAAAGGCGTGCGTCTGCGTCTGGAAGGACCTGAGCAACCGCAGATACGGCACAAAGTTAGATCCGGGCAATTCGTCTTTCCTCGCCAAAAGTAAGGAAGCCGCCAAAAACTGCACGGTACACGCCGACTCAGCCGGGACGTTTACATACATCGCCCAGATCATCCTGTCGGCAAAAGGTTATTACACCGGAGCCATGGACGGAGCCTGTGGGGCTGTGATGGTAAAAGCGATCACCAAATACCAGAGGGATCACGGGCTGACCGCTGACGGGGTGATCGGTAAAGCGACATGGTACAGCCTATTCAATTGATATACACCCGGTGGGATTTCCTGCCGGGTGATTTTTTTAGTATACAGACCAGAAGACGGAATGAGACGGAATGAAATTGAACGCGCTTTTGACTCGCTTTTGACAAACCAGACCGAGTTTGTTAGAATATCAAGGGACTTTTCTCACGATTCTTTAATCTTCTTGTAAAAAATTTAATTTTCACGGTTCCTTGATATGTCAACAAATTGACCCCGTTTCCCTTGGTAATCAAGGGATCCGGGGCCTTTTTTAGTTCGATTGCGTTCGGATGAAATGGATCAAATTCAGTCCCGCTTTTGACACGCTTTTGACAAATCATTTTCCCGCTTTTGACAAATAGGTTTTTCACAATGTATTTTTTCGATTTCGTTCCGGAGGTCCTCCAAAGTGCGATGACCGTAGACGTCGTTGGTTATGTTTCCGACCGAGTGACCGAGCATTCTCTTCCGGTCGTTCTCATTTACGCCGTACCGCTCACACAGAGCAGAAAAGGTATGTTTGCAGTCGTGCGGTGTGTGCTTCTCTATTCCTAGGGCCTCCAGAGCCTCATACATGGACTTTGTGAACGTGGCATATGACACACACAGCAGGGAGCCATCCCGGCTTATTCGACGTTCTACGAGGTCATATATGCCGGAGTGGATCGGGATCATTAAGTCTCTCCCTGCTTTGGTCTTGTTTCCGCCGAGGAAATAACGGTCGTCCAGGTTCACCTCCAGAGTTTTGTAAGCGTTGATTCGATACCCGGCAAAGCACATGATCAGGATCAGCTCCACCGTTGGATCATCGGAATGGTTCCAGAGCGTTTTCAGTTCATCCTCGGTGAACGGCACGCCATGCTCGGCGTCGGTTTGCTTTTTGCAGACCACATGCTTTCCGATGTCCTTTTCGACGATCTCATTAGCCTCGGCGTATCTGTACATCTGCTTGATCAGCGACACGATCAGCATGGTACTGGTGTACTTGAGCGGGCAGGAGTCTACGACGCTTTGGAGATCCGAAAGCCTGAGGTCTCTGAATTTTTTGTCATGCAGTGCAGAACAGTTTTTGTACGCTGCTCTGGTCGAGTTCATGCTCTGCTGGGACAGCTGTTTCCCTGTCTCGTACTTCTCCCGGAAAAACTCTTCGTATACCTCCGCAAAGGTCGGGTTGATGTCATCCGGCTGATTCAGCATAGACCGCCGGACACGGATGTAATCGGCAAGGATGGCGTCAAGGTCGCCGGCGTCTGTCAGTTCATGCTCCATCCCTGGGACATACTTGCCGGCCTTATAAGCGGTCAGAACAGCAAAGCCAACGGTCCAGGATGGGACGTAGCACAGGGCCTTGACCGGCTTCCGTCTGCCGTTTTCGTCCTCCTCCGTCTGCGGCGGATAGACTCCGTACGGGTTCCGGCGCTTCCCGGTCAGCTTACGGATCTGCCCGTATCCGTTCGGGAGCCGGATATGTTTTTTGCGCATAAAAATACCTCTCCTGTATTGCGCACAGAAAAGGAACATGGTATTATTGTTCTGCAACGTCTTCTCACTTTGTTGCGAAACCAAAGCCGTCACTCGCTCCCACGGGTGGCGGTTTTCCTTTTGTGTGCGGTTGATTCGATGGCCTGAACGTTCGATTTTTCGAAGTCCCTGCCGGTTACGTGGTTCAGTTCGTGCTGATAGGTTTTCAGCATGGCCTCATGGGTCAGGTTTTTGTTAAGGTAAATCGTGTACCCGTCCGCACAGGGGACGGTGAATCCTTTGACTTTGGGCGGCAGGGAAACACAGTAAGTAAAAACATCATCCATCCGGGTTAGTACCTTTCATTCTTCTAAGCATTTCTATTGCCAGGCGGATGTCTTCCGGGTCTGCGTCCCGTGCAAGGTCGAACAGTACCCGCAGATCGGGAGACTCAAAAGCCGTCTGGGCAATCTCGGCGACTTCGGGGTTAAGATACCATATTGTCTGTCCGTCGGTGGGGACAGGGGCGGCTTTCCCTGTTCGGAGATAATCCAGAGATACATTAAAATAATCAGCGATCTTTTCTTCCATCTCAAACGCCGGCTCTCTTTTCCCGTTTTCATACATACCGATGGCACTCCTGGAAGTGCCGAGTGCTTTTGCCAATTCTTCCTGGGTCATTCCTTTACTTTTTCTAAGGTTCTGAAACACTTCATTGAACTTCATAACGCGCACCTCCTCCTATTTGAATATTACCACGTTGCGTGAAAATTTACAATGAAAAATCCACAATTTGTGTTGACACGTTTTGTGGAGTGTGGTATATTGGTGATGGGCGAAAATGCGTCCAGAAAGGAGATGACACAATGACAACAGGCGAAAAGCTGAGGGCTCTCAGAGGCGAAAAAAGCCAATCTGAGGTGGCAAAAGCGGTCGGAATTAGCGATAGTGCTATGTCCGCATACGAGAACGGGGAACGTGTTCCCAGGGATGAGGTCAAGATCAGACTGGCGGCCTACTACAACAAGACCGTTCAGGAAATTTTTTTTGACCTGAATTGACACGAAACGTGACAAATGGAGGTGGGTGCATTGGAAGTTGTAGTAAACAATGCAATGGCAAACGCTTGGAAGTCCCGTGCTTACGGTAGTTCTGGTCATATGTATGTCTACCTGATCAAATGCCGGGTAAACGGCAAAACTTATATCGGAACGACAGAGAACATCAAAGGAAGGCTTCGACATCATTCATATGAGTTGCGGTCTGGCAGTCATGCCAACAGAGCTATGCAGGCAGACTTTGATAAATACGGCGAGGGGAACTTCGAAGCGATTATTGTGGAGACCTTGGTAGATAGTAGGCCACTTGCGCTTGCAATGGAAAAAAATTGGATTAGGAAAACTAAATCTTATCTGCCTGAATACGGTTACAACAACTGTCCTGTTTCAAAGATTTTGCGTGGTGAAGACCCTACGCCGTGGAAACACAGGGCAGTGGCGATATGAAATTTCCAGATGCGGAGGTGATTTATTGATGTACGAGAACGTCATCGAGAACGTGATCGAGTTTCTCAAAGGCGAAAAGCGTGCGACTCTGTCTTTGTCTCAGGCGCGTTACATCTCGCAGGTCAAGAAACTTGCGGAGAAGTACCCGGATGAATGTCAGATCGTAGCGAACAACAAAGACGGGAGCATCTGCGCTTATGTTCCTGTTTCATGGATTGTTATCCGCAGACCGAAAGAGTTGACCGAGGAACAGAAACGCACAGCGGCTGAGAACCTCTTAAAATCACGGGAACACCGGGAAGAATTGAGTTGAAAAACCGTTTTTAGTGCGTCGGTGGTATATTTGCCCACCCGCACAACAAACCGCTGAAAATGGGCTACGGGAAGGAAGGTGAACCAATGACCGAGATGATCCGCGCCGTGCCGACTCTGTCCCGTCTGCTGGGTCTCCCGCCGGACAGGGTGAGGGCACATATCAAGTATAAGGTGGGAGACATCGGTAAATACTGCTTCATGGCGGACAAGGCCCAGACGGGCAAGCAGATGAATCAATACTATGTCATGAAAGCAGACCTGCCGAAAATCCTGCACAGAGAGTTGACGAGCGATGAACAGATGGACATCCGAAAAGGAAAGCATTAAAAGTCATCCGTGCTATACCTGCACACATTTTGGCAGGTGCATGGAACAAAGAGGAATATGTCGTGAATACGACGGACCGAAAATATGGAGGGAACGACATGAGATTAACAATGAGCATGAAAACAGCCTGGAAACTGTGCGCTCTCATTGACCGCACGATCCAGGAAAACAAAAGAAACATTGAGGTATGGAAAGAGCGGGAGGACGACCTTTACGCTGAGGACATCCGGCAGGCAGAGGAAGACATCCGCATTTTGAGCGATACGCTGGACGCACTGGAGGAGGCAGAATGATGGTTAAGTTAACGGTCAAAGAAATTCTAGGGATGTTGGCGGTGTTCGCAGGTATCTATACATTTTGCCCCATTGAAAACGCCGAAACTATTTTCGCTCGGTTCATGGTGTTCATCGGGGTATGCTGCATCTCATTCGGTACCGTTGGAACCGTGGAGATTTTCGGGGAAATTGTGGAGGAATGGAGGCGGAGAAGATAATGGCAATTCCAGTCTTAATTTTGGGCCGCTCCGGATCCGGCAAGACGTACAGTCTGAAAAACTTTAAGCCGGAAGAGGTCGGCGTGATCTCAGTTGAAAAGGGCCGGCTGCCGTTCCGATCGGAGATAAAAACGGTCAGAGTGCCGGCGTTTGAGAAGTCCGCAGATGTGAACAACGCAGCACAGGCGAACCTGGCGAAGTATTCGTGGATCATGAACATCATCCAGAAATCAAAGACCAAGAGCATTGTGATTGACGATAGCCAGTATCTGCTGGTCAACGAACTTTTCGACCGGGCCTATGAAAAGGGCTATGACAAGTTCGTGAATATGGCTGCGAACTTCCGGAACCTGATCCATTTTGTAAATGATCTGCCGGAAGACGATAAGATCGTTTATTTCCTGCACCACTCCGAGATCGACACTGACGGCAGGGAGAAGTGCAAGACCATCGGAAAGATGCTCGATGAAAAGCTGACGGTTGAGGGCTGTTTTGACATCGTGATCTATTGCCAGGACCACAAATTCTTCACCCAGGCAAACGGACAGTCAACTGCCAAAAGTCCGGAGAACATGTTCCCGCTGGAGATCCCGAACGACTTGAAAGCAGTTGATCAGACGATCAGGGAATATTACGGAATGAAGGAAGGTGATTGATTGGGTTTAGCATATCTGCCGGACGGCACGAGAATGGATTACAAAGCCTACTTAAAACATCCACAATGGCAAAAGGTCCGGCAGGCAAGACTTAAATTTGATGATTTCAAATGCGCTATATGCCATCAGGATCTGACTGGAGAGCCATATGAGACACATCATTTAACATATCAGCGACTAGGCCGGGAGCGGATCAGGGACGTGCTAACCGTTTGTCCGAACTGTCACAAGGCATTTCACGAAAACTGGCACCGCATCGAGTTCTGGAGAGGCAGAGAAACAGGACACTGGCAATCGTTCGATTTGACACACACGGCAAAGCTCTGTGCTCGCTACTGGCAGGAAGATCGACTGATCAGCAGGGATCCGAATGGGCCTAACTTATGCAACAAAGATGTCGCAGCTCAGTTGATAGACGATTATTTCAGGGCTGAAGGCATAACGACCTTCCCGGCACCAACTATTGATCCGAATGACATTAACTTATTCGTCAGGAACAAAAGATATGAACTGTTTTTTGAGGCTGAGAAACGAGGGCTGACGGTCGAACAGTTCCTTGACGAATATTATGGGCCAAAGGTCCGCGGCAAAAATCCTATCCGACAGGAGGCAGGCCGAAAGAATGGCCCATTTGATCATAAGCCGGAATCTTTCCACCGGCATTACTCAGAGAATCCAAATTTACTCGTTTTGATGGAGGAGGTAAAAAACTATGCAGAAACCTAATGGCTATGACAACGTGCAGGCATCCGGCGAATTTATCCCCGTAGAGCTCGGAGGCCATCATGCTGTGATCAAGCAGGTATCGGAAACGCAGTCGAGAAACGGACAGCCCATGATTGTTGTCCTGTTCGATTTCGACAGCACGGATCAGCAGCCTGACCATTTCAAGATCCAGTTTACCAACGACGACCGCCCGGAGAAGAAGTGGCCCTTTGCCGGCAGTAAGTACATTCTGGTCAATGATTACGTGGATAAGACCAAGACGAGCCGGAACTTCAAGACGTTCTGCACCTGCGTGGAAAAGTCAAACAATTATTCGATCGTCTGGGGATCTGCTGACTGGGCCGGACAGTTCAAGGGAAAGAAGATCGGCGTCGTGTTCGGAGAAGAGGAAAGCGAGTATGACGGCAAGGTCACTATGAAGCGTCTTCCGAGATGGTTCTGCACATATGACACGGCCCTGACCGCCAACGTCCCGTCCGCCAAACTTCTCAAAAAACAGCCTGCTCTTGTCGCTGCCGCTTCCGATGGCTTTATCAACGTTCCCAGTGATGCAGACGAAGAGATCCCGTTTTAACAATGGGAGGCATCTATGGAACGCAAAAGTGGCTGGATAAAAGTATATCGCGATCTCAGAGAGCATTGGGTCTTTGAAGACCCTTTGCTCCTGAAAATCTGGCTCTACATCCTGCTGACTGCAAACCATGAGCCGAAAAAAATACCGAGACGTTTTGGCTTGATCGAGGTAGAACGAGGGCAATTTTTCACTTCAATCAGGCGATTATCCGAGCTGTTAAACGCTGACAAAAACGCAGTCAGCAGAAGACTCAATTTGCTCCAATCTGACGGCATGATTTTTGTCGATTCTGAACCACGAAAAGGGACACTGATCACAGTTCGCAATTACTCGGATTTTCAAGGGTTCCCGGAGGAAAATGACGACAATTTCTCCGAGGACCGGGACAGTTTTGAGGACGAAAAACCGAACAAAAAACCGAACAAAAAACCGAACAAAGCCGGGACGAAAAACCGAACAAAAAACCGCCATGAACAAGAATATATAAAGAATGAGGAAGAATTATGGAAGAATGAAAAGAAAAATAACGGGCTCCCGCCCGGCGATCCGGATTATTTTGAGGAGGTGTAAAAGTGAGGTGGGAGGAATACATCAATCCGGATGAAGTCAGACGGGCAGTGGCTGTGCTGCAAGAGCCAGGCTCCGTGTTTGAGTGCAGGATTCTGGGAACATCCAAAAAGGATCAGCTGAGTGGATACTTCAAGGACGCTGACACCATGCTCCGCGAGTTCGACAAAGTCGATCTGAGAAGCAGGAACGTTTACGTCACGATCGGGAAAGTAAAAGAGGAATGTTTTGCTAGAGCGCAGCATGAACACTTCATCAAAGGGGCAGCGTCATCATCCGACGAGGACATGGCAGGATACAGATGGTTATTCATCGACCTGGATCCGATCCGGAGAACCGGCATATCATCCACCGCTGCGGAACTGAAGAAAGCGGAGGAGCTGGCGCGGAAGGTTTACCTGTACCTCAAAAATCTGGGATTCGAGGAGCCGGTCAAAGCATTGAGCGGAAACGGCTGCCATCTGCTTTATCGGATCTCACTGCTGAACACCAAAGAGAACAACGCTCTGGTTGGAAAATGCTTGAAGGTATTGGCGGCACTGTTTGACACGTCTGCGGTGCAGGTCGATACGACGAACTACAATCCGAGCCGGATCTGTAAGCTGCACGGGACACTGGCACAAAAGGGAACGTCAACGGAAGAGAGGCCGCACAGGATGAGCAGGATCTTCTCTGTGCCGGAAGAGATAAAGATCACCGGCAAGGCGTTCCTGGAAAAGCTGGTTTCTGAACTGCCGGAAGAGCCTGAACCGGATCGGCGACAGACTAGAAGCAATCAGAGCACTCCGGCAGAGTTTGACCTGATCGGTTTTATGTCTCAGCACGGGATCACTTACGAGGAGGATTCAAACGATCGGGCGAAGATATTCCGGTTGGACGAATGTCCATTTGATCACAGCCACAGAAACGGGGACTCGAAGATATTCCTGTATCACAACGGGGCGATTGCTTTTAAATGCCATCACAACAGCTGCCGGGACAAGAGGTGGCAGGATGTCCGGAAGCTGTTCGATCCGACAGCCTACGACCGGGACTGGCAGAGAGACGACAGCCGGATCGACTCCGGATGGCAGGAGCACAATCGGAATAAAAAGCCGGGGGAAATCGTTTATACGGAGCTGATGGAAACGGAAGATCATCCCATGCTGCGGAATGCCAGGATGATCAGCGAAGACCCAGAGCCAGATCATGAGTACATCCGATCCGGGATAACCGAGGTGGACAGAGTCCTGCGGGGTCTGGAAAAAACTGGCGTAACGGTCATATCAGGGACCAGGGCATCCGGGAAATCTACCCTGATCGGGCAGATCATCAACAACACCGTGAATGATGGACACACGGTTGTCTGCTATTCCGGTGAGCTGAATAACAAGAGTTATCTCCGCTGGCTGATGCGGCAGGCAGCAGGGAAAAACAATATCGCATCAACAGACGGGCGATACCGATTAAAGCCCGGAGTTGAGGAAAAGATCCTGGACTGGTACGGGGATCGGTTCTGGCTATACGACAACCGATTCGGGAACCGGTTCGATCGAATCGAGCATTATCTGCGGAGTAAGCTGAAAGAGCATAAAGCGGATCTGTGCATCATAGACAACTTGATGGCCCTGGACTTGAAAGCATATGACAGCCGGGACAAGTACGAAGCGCAAACACAGTTTGTATGGGCACTCAAAAATCTGGCCCAGCTGACGAACACGCATATCATTTTTGTTGCGCATCCCAAAAAGGCGAACGGTTTTCTCCGGCTGGATGACATAAGCGGGTCCGGGAACATAACGAATATTGTTGACAATGCCTTGATTGTTCACCGACGGAATCGGGACTTTGAAAACGGCTTCAAGGATACATTCAAGGTATCAGCAGAAAAGGAAGGCATTGATCCGAGCGCAACGAATGTGATCGAGATCGCTAAGGACAGAGAATATGGGACGCAGGACCTTTTCATATCCTTGTTTTACGAGGAATCAACCAAACGGCTCCGGAACAGCAAGAGTGAGTTTGTGCGGTATTCCTGGGAACCGGAGGAACCGGAATTTGTACCAGTAGATGATGATGATTTTATACCATTCTGAGGGAGGCAGAGATTTGCAAGGGAAAAAGACAATCCCAGACGATACACTTTCGGATGTTTTGAATCGTTTGTATAACGAGTGGTTCAGGACATACCGAAAGAAGATCGGCAGCATGACGGACGACGACTGGAACAAGATGGTGGACGACATAGAGCCAGTGTGGAAGCTGGGCGAACAGTACCCCATTGTTAACCATCTTGTGCTTTCGTTCTTATACGAACTCGACGCCCGTATGCACGGCGGATACACGGAGACCACGAAGGATAAATTGATGAGGGTGATTAAATGCGAATAGACGGGCAAATGACGATCGGCGACATTGACCCAGAATATCAGGGCTTCCTTGATAAGTTCAAGCCGAAGAAAACCACAGACGATTGTTACACGCCAGACAACATATATCAGACCATCCTTGAGTGGGTGGTTGAGGAATACGGGATAGATCCGGATAACGTCGTGAGACCATTCTGGCCCGGCGGCGATTATATGAACTTTGATTATCCGGAGGGATGCACGGTTGTAGATAACCCGCCATTCTCGATTCTGTCGCAGATCATAAATAACTACAACGCAACCGGAATTAAATATTTCCTGTTCGCTCCATATCTGACGAATCTGAACAGCGGGAAGAAATGCAGTCATATTATTGCGGCGGCGTCTATCACGTACGAAAACGGCGCAGAAGTCGGTACATCTTTTGTAACGAACCTTGACAAGTATCTGCTGAGAGCCTGCCCGGATCTGAATCGAAGAATAAAAGCGGAGAACGACAAGAATCTGGCGGCGGTCAGAAAACAGGTGCCAAAGTACGCATACCCGGATGAGGTGATTTCTAGCACGGACCTGGGATATATGGCAACACATGACACAGCGCTGGCAATACTGCCGGAAGATTGTTTTTTTATCAGGGCGATGGACGCGCAGAAAGAGAAGGGAAAAGCAATTTTCGGCGGTGGGTTCCTGCTGTCAGAACGAGCCGCCGCAGAGAAAGCCGCCGCAGAGAAAGCCGCCGCAGAGAAAGCCGCCGCAGAGAAAGCCGCAGCAGTCAAGTGGCAACTCAGCGAACGGGAGAAGCAGATTGTCAGGTCGCTAGGGAAGGAGGACAAATGACGATAAAACAACTAACGGATTTATTGTACGAAGCCGGCTCCGGGCGTGACGAGGTCCGGATCACGGTCAAGGGTCGGGTGAGCCACAGCGAAGAGACAGACCGTGGGACGTACGTTTTCCCGGTGGATCTGGAGGAAGAGGCAGAGGTTTATGCGATCGAGACGGAAGCGGATGGAGTGAACATAACAGTATGGGTATGACGTTAGACTTTGGATTCTACAACATGGACTGCATGGAGGGAATGAAACAGTTCCCGGATAAGTTCTTTGATCTGGCTATTGTAGACCCGCCGTACGGAAGTGGCAATGAATTGTCAGAAAATTCTGGGGGGGTATGGAACCGATTCGGAGAACGGTTTGACCGCTATAAATATAGTCAAACGGGGGGGGTGGCACGGGAAGCAGAAATATCACCTCGGTGCACCTCCAACGGAAGAACTGCCGGAAGCCAGACGGGACGTGGGGTTACGCGAACTGGCGGGACGTGGGCGACGAAATATGCAAAAAAATCATCACGTGGGACGTGGCTCCGCCTAAAGAGTACTTTGAAGAACTCTTTCGCGTCTCACGGAATCAAATTATCTGGGGCGGAAATTATTTCGACTTGCCTCCTACACGTTGTTTCTTGATATGGCGAAAACTGACGATTTCAGAATCTTTTTCAATGGCTATGGCGGAATATGCCTGGACGAGTTTTAACGAAAACGCAAAAGTTTTTGAATGTGCTCCGCAAGACCCGACTGGAACACGATTCCATCCGACGCAGAAACCAGTTCAACTTTACAAATGGATTCTGAACAAATACGCAAAGCCAGATGACGTGATATTAGATACGCACGTAGGAAGTGCATCCAGCCTCGTGGCTTGCCATGAAACCGGGCATAAGTTCGTAGGGTTTGAAATTGACCCGGTCTACTATGACATGGCAAAAAAGAGGCTCGAAACAGCGCAAGCACAAGCAACCATATTCGATTATCTCAAGGAGGAACCGTAAATGACAAAGATGTGCTCAACGCACAAGTGCAACGTCTGCGGTAAAAAGATATACATGTTCTGTCCCTCCGAGGACTGGGTATATCAGCTGCGGTGGAAAGGGAAGCCGAAATACTACTGTTCCTGGACCTGCTACCGCAAAATGGAGCGCGGCTGGGAACGGCAAAAGCACGAAAACATGAAGGCCGCCGGGATGAAAGGCGTGGAGACTAAGCGGAGGAAGAAGCTTGAGCAAGTTAGAATTTCTGACGTTTCTTAAGGAAAACGGATACACGGCGCGACTGGAAAAGAACTGTGTTATGGTGATCTCTCCGGAGTGCTGCATGAAGGAACTGGAACAGTTAGCACACGAACACGAATACGAAGGGAGTTACGGGTGGCGGCATGATTCTGATAGAGACGCTTAAAGGATTAGCTTTATTTCTGCTTGTGGTCGCTCTGCTGATCTTCGTGGTCATCGGGGCGGAACTGGCCTATCTGATGTTGAGGGAGATTTTACATGATGACTTTCAAGAATGACAAAGAGCGGTTAGCGTTCCTTGACGACTACACCAACGAGTCAAACGGATGGTTCCTCTGGAAACAGGATGAGGATCTGTCCAGAAGGTTCTGGAAGGTCGTCCTCCCGGATCTGTCCGAGATCATCGTGGAGGAAGAGCGCAGACTGTACCACTGGCCCGAAGATCACATCACTTGGGCCGTGATCCACTGGTACATCGACAAAGGCGGGGCTGAGGTTTTCAGCGAATATATTGCCAGCAGGACTCAGGCGCTGGCACATTTGAAAGAGGTTTTGAAGGGGTAAAGGAATGAAAATTACACTTGAAATCCCGGAAGAAGAAATTTTGGAACGAGCAAAGCAAATGGCCGCGGAGGAACTTGCCAAAAACATAAGAAGTGGATGGTATGAAGGGAGAGTGCTGAAAACCGTATGCAAAGAAGTAGTCCGGGAAGCGATAAGAGCAGATATGGACACACTATCATCACTTGCCGTTTCTGCCGCCGCAAAGTCCATTGAGAACCGAGCCGTAAAGAAACTGTTGGATAAATTGCAGGAGGAAAATGAATGAGACTGATAGACGCTGACAAACTGTTATCCACAATCGACAACCCCGTCCAGTACAGGACGCTGAAGAGGTTGTTGGACGAGGCAGAGACGGTGGAGTGCAAAGGGGATGCGATAAGCAGACAAGGGTTAAAGGAAAGCCTGTTATCCGAGGATTACGAAAAACATGAATACTGCTTCCCCTGCAAGGAAATCATGAAGCGGATAGACGGACAGCCATCCGCACAGCCAGAACAGCGGTGGATTCCGTGTAGTAAGGAACCAGATACAGACAGGAACGTATTTATTGCAAGGGGCAAACCCGATTTTATGACCGTTTGCATTGGCTATTACGATCACAATTATAAACAGTGGTAGGAGGATCGGAATTGGTTTGCACGTTGCTTATATGATGTGATTTATTGGTGCGAGATGCCGCCACTGCCGGAACCGTGGAAAGTAGGTGAGCAGGAATGAGCAGACTAATAGATGCCGATGTGTTTCGCAAGCGAATTGATCGGTATCCACCAGAAATAAGGGATGCTGTAAAAAAGGAACTTCGGTATACACCAACCATCGAGCCAGACTGGAACGAGATGCTTGTGATATGCGACAACTGCGGACATGCAATACATGTTAAGCGGTTACAAGGAGAAAGCGGTGGAACTTAATATAGCGATAGCAATTATGTCATTCTTGATAGGTGTGCTTGTTGGTGAAGCGGTTGGCAAAGCAGAAAGTGGGTGATTGAAATGCGCTTGATAGATGCGGATGCACTGATGGTCAAATATGGGAACTGGTATACGGAAGAGGGGACAGAGGAAGGATACATCGGAACTGTAAAGGGCATAGTGGATGCTATGCCGACCATCGAGCCAGAGCGGAAGAAGGGGAAGTGGATAAGAATTGGAGACGACACATTTTCTTGTAACAAGTGCGGACACCTATTTATAGTAATCCAAGGATCCTCGCATATGAATTTTTGTCCAAACTGCAACGCAGATATGAGAGGTGAACAGAATGAAGATTGACAAGTGGTACCACCTCTACGGCACAAAAGACGAGGTTGTCTTCGAAGAGGTGCCGAAACCGGAATCAGAGCGAAAGAAGGGGATATGGGCATATCACCCAGAAATTGGGTGGGGAGAAACATGGATTTGCTCTGAGTGCGGGGAAAAGACTGTATCGACAGTCATGGGTAACCCGAGATATAAGTGGTGCCCTATGTGCGGCAGTGACATGAGAGGTGAACAGGAATGAACCGAGCAGACAGAAGACGACTGGAAAGAAAAACCAAGAAGGCAACCCACACACCACCCGGCTTTGCGTATGCGGTTAACATGGAATCACAGATCGGTCTGGCAGAATACCGGGAACGCAAACGGGTACGGTTGGAGATGGTACGCAACAGGGAGATTGTCGAGAGGATTGATGCCAGAGATTCCATGCAGGAAATCTGGATGTGGGGCTTGTTCTCTCTGGTGCTTCACCGGAGGTATCATTGGACAGCCGCAACCATTGAAAAGATTTTGTCAGAGGTTCAGCGACTTCATAACGACCTCTGGGATCAGGGCGAGACCCACGAAGAGATCAGCCGAAAGATTATCAAGATGGTAGAAGATGAGGTCGGCTTAAAGATCTGGGACGAGGAGATGATACAACTCTATGACGAAGAATGAGCAAAAGGTTTGTTGTCTGCACTGCGAACATTCCGTTCTCAAAGCAGACGAAGCAGGGAACATCTGCCGGATCTGCTGGAACCGGGATTCGGACAAATGGATGAAGACAGTCAAGGACAAAGAGATGTGCCTGGACTGGGAACCGAAACAAAGTATTTGACAAGTTACGACAGCATGGTATAATAAAATTAGTTTAATGAATGTGTCCCGTGAGCCGGGTAAAGTCGTTCCCTCGATGGATGGCTTTATTCGGCTTTTTCTTTTTTCGCTGACCTCCTTTGCTCGCGGCACCGGCAGCGCGGGTTTAATACTGCCGGCATCTTCCCTTGATGATGGGGTGGTTTGTTTAAGACCCTCCCCTTGTCTTTTCCAGACCACCCCCGCCCAACCAAAAACCCCACCCCCACAGGAGGCCACACATGAGAACAGACAGACAGGCCGGCAACCGCGGCGCGTTTGAGGCGGCACGGAAGAAGATTCTTGCAACTCAAACCATCTGCGGGATCTGCGGCAAGCCTGTAGATTTTTCTTACAAAGCTCCTCATCCTTTGTCCCCCACCGTCGACCACATCATACCCGTTTCAAAGAACGGGCACCCGTCAGATTTGGCCAACCTCCAGTTAGCCCATCGCTGCTGCAACAGAGAGAAGGCGGACAAGCTCATCGACAGATCGAAACGAATTGTGGATGATGAAACAACTCTTGTTTCCAATCAGCTTCTTGAACTTCATCTTGATTGGAAAGGTTATCGGTCTGGCGGGAACTGACGATAAAATATTTTTTCTTTTGACAAACGATTTTTCTAGCACTGTTCACCCGGAAACTGAAAACCAGACTGAAAAATATTTCTGGCAAACAACGGGGGGATATCTCCCACCCGACCGCCCCGCCGGCA
>JAEIGA010001381.1_pt1 | contig 37763 bp, 32 predicted proteins | sample 9270691 | NCBI WGS metagenome assembly JAEIGA01 (sample SAMN17057246, study PRJNA624740) | gut metagenome | biome: biome; isolation source: fecal sample | host: Bos grunniens | place: China: Xizang | collected 2019
AATTTATATGCTGTAGCCCATTTAGGATATTTTGCTGTAAATCCTAATTTTTTTTGACCTTGAATATCATCTAATTTAATAACGATACCATCTATTTCATAAGGTAATTCATCTCTTTTTTCTGTCCATTCATTAATAAATTCTAATAATTCATTAATACCATTAACTCTTTTAGAAATAGGATTAGTTGTAAGTCCTAGTTTTTTCATGTATAAAAGAGAATCATAATGTTTATTTATATCATAATCCAAAGGATTTGGTAAATGATATATAAAGCAATCTAAATTTCTTTCTTTTGCAATACTTGAATCTAATTGTCTAACACTACCAGCAGCAGCATTTCTTGGATTTGCAAATAATGCTTTTCTAGCTATTTCTTGTTTTTTATTTAAATCATTGAATGATTTTTTACTCATGTAAATTTCGCCACGAACTTCTATATCTACTTTTTCTGTTAAAGTTAAAGGTATAGTTTTAATAGTTACAGCATTATGTGTTATATCTTCACCAGTAACGCCATCTCCTCTTGTTGCAGCTCTTACTAATTTACCTTCCTTATATAATAATGAAACTGATAAACCATCAATTTTTAATTCTGCAACATAAACAGGATTTTTAACTTCTTTTCTTATTTTTTCATCAAAAGCAATAATTTCAGATTCATTGAAAACGTTACTTAATGAAAGCATTGGGATTTCATGTGTAACTTTTGTAAATGAATCTATTATTTTTCCTCCAACTCTTACACTTGGAGAATTATCTTTTTTTATTTCAGGATATTTTTCTTCTATTTTTAATAATTCTTGCATATAACGATCATATTCTTGATCCGTTAATGTAGGATTATCCATTGTATAATATTCTATGTTTGCTCTATTAATTATTTCAATTAATTCATTATATCTGTTTTCCATTATATCACCAAGGTCATTATACCATAAATGAAAGTTCTAAGTCCTTATATTTTTGATTTATATAATACATTTACAATAACTAAACTTAAAAAATAAAAAATAGATAAAGAATTAATTAATGTAAATAAAAAATAAACAAAATCAGACTTAGTAAAGGTAATAATTAATAATGATAAACCAAATAAAATAATATCAACAAAATAATATATTACTACTGATTCTTTTTTTACAATTTTATTAAATATAATACTTATACAACATATTAAATTAATAAATATTGTTAAATAAAATAATAGTGAAATAATAAAATAATCAACAAAATAATAAATAATAAAAATTATAAAAGATAATATTAATGACATCAAAAATGTTTTGCTTTTATTTTTAATAAATCCATTAATATAATATCCTACTAAAACAGCATCAATAACAAATAAATAATAAGAACAATCTACTAAAAATTTATTTATATTAAGACTATAAAGTAACATAGCAATACCTGTAAAAATTAATATAAAAAACGGCATAAATTTCTTCATTTTATCAACTCCTAAGACAATTATAGCATAAAAAAAGATATATTATTTATTTAATATATCTTCTATAATATTACTATTTAAAATATATAACCAATCTTCAAAATCATCTTCTGAACCTGTTTGTTCTCTTAAATCAATTTTACCAATTTCATATAAATATATTTTTTCTAATATAACTTTTAATAAGTAAAAATTCCAAACATTGATAATATCTATTTTCGTATAATTATCAAATGGTTTTAATATTTTATTTGCTAATTTTATATCGATTTCACATTTATTTCGGCTCGCATTTAATGCGAATACAACTAAATCATAAAGCTTAGTAAATTCAATTACTTCATCTAAATCTAATAAAGTAAATTCTCCATTTTCTGACCAAATTAAATTACTTGGTGACATATCTCCATGAACTAATTGTTTTTCATCAAAAATATTATAGTTTTGAAGTTTCATATATTTTTTTAATAATTCATCAATTACTTCTCTTCTAATTTTTTTAGTTTCCATATTTCTTAATGATTCATAATAAAAATTTACTTTTTCCATCATGTTTTCATTTTTAATATTAGATATTTTGTCTATTTTAATAAATTCAATTAATTTTTCAATTTGATCGTTTGAAAGTTTTTTTGTATGTTTTCCTTCTATATATTCATATATACAAATTGTTGAATTTAAAACTTTCATGAATTTGTTTTCTATTGGCTTAATAATATTTATATTATTTTTATTACATAAATCCATAAATGAATTAATAGTATTTTCATTTATATGTTTTTTATATATTTTTATAACATATTTTTTATTATCTGATTCAATTAAATAAACTGAATTAGTTAACTCACCTTCTATTTTTTTTAGAGTATTAATTTCTGTTTTAAGGTTTTCTTTAAATAATTCTTTAATTATTTTTTCGTCATATAATTCAATTACTTTTTTATATAGTTTAATAATATTACTAATATTTGTTTCATTATTAAATTTGTTTTCTATAATTTCCATATTTTGTTTTACTATTAATTTAGATAATTCTTTATTTAAATAAAGATTTATTATTCTTTCTTTTAAGTTTTCTTCGTCCGTTAAATATTCTTTATTTAAAAGTATTTCATTAATAGCATTATCTTTAAAACTTACAAATGGTAAACCTGCTTTCATACATTCTAAATAAACATATGATATATCATCATTAACTCTTGGAGTTACTAAAATACTAGCATCATTATAAATGTCATTTAATTCTTCATTATTAATATTAGAAATAAATTCAATATTTTTTAAATATTTTTTAGGAAGAATTGATTTAATATAACTTGATGAAGACATTTCGTTATATATTGAATCTTCACCAATAAAAAGAAATTTTACATTTCCAAGTTCATCTATTAAATCTGGAATAATATTAGCCAGTTTAAATACACCATTTTCTTCTGTTAATTTACCACAAAATAAAATAGTTTTATTTTTTTCTTTTTTTTCATTCTTATTATAAAATTTATTATTAATAATTTTTGGAATAACTTTAATATTATCTAATTCTAATTTGTTTTTTAAACAGTTTGTAGATACTGTAACTAAGTCAGCATTATTTAATAATTTCTTTTCCCATCTATTAATTTGTTTATCAGAAGAAGTATATGGTTTATATGCCTTTATTATTAATGGTACTTTTCTATCTTTTTCAAAATGAATTGTTAAAGCATTATAATTTGATGCTTCAATAATATCAATTTCACCATTCTTTTGTAAATCCTTAAGTTTTTCTGCAATTTTATCTTGAAATTCTTCATCTTTTTTTATTGTAATAATTCGAATTCCATTTTCTATCATTTCACAATCATTATCACCATTTGTTATAACAGTAATATCAATTTCTTTAGCATATAACTCATTTACTAAAAGACGATAATAGTTTGAAAGTCCATCAACTGTCTCAGTTTTAAAGTTCTCATTAACTATACATAATTTCATTTAAAACACCTCAATAAAATTTTTCGAGGCTTATTATATCATAAAAATAAAAAAAAGAAAAACGCATTGGTTTTTCTTAGTAATTCATTGCTCTTTGTTCAAAGTAACTTTGTGGGTGAGCACATACTGGACATACTTTTGGAGCTTTTTCTCCATAGTGAACGTGTCCACAGTTTCTACAAATCCACATAATTTTTTCATCTTTTTCAAATACTGCATTTGTTTCAATATTATTTAATAATTTTCTATATCTTTCTTCATGTTCTTTTTCGATTTTTCCTACTTCTCTAAATAAGAATGCAATATGAGCGAATCCTTCATCTTCTGCATCTTTAGCGAATGAATCATACATATCTGTCCATTCATAATTTTCACCTTCAGCAGCATCTTTTAAATTATCCATAGTTGATGGAACTTCTCCTCCGTGAAGTAATTTGAACCACATTTTAGCATGTTCTTTTTCATTTCCAGCAGTTTCTTCAAAAATTGCAGCTATTTGTTCATAACCTTCTTTTTTAGCTTTAGAAGCATAATAAGTATATTTATTTCTTGCTTGACTTTCTCCTGCAAATGCAGCCATTAAATTTTGTTCTGTTTTAGTTCCTTTTAAATTCATTTTGTATCTCTCCTTTTATTTGTTACATTTTTCACATAATCCTGTAAAGATTATTTCACTTTTATTTATTTTACATTTATTATTAGTTTCAACAAGTGCTTTTATATCATTTAATAAATTAGCATCTACGTCAAACATATTATTACATTCTATACAATATATATGAGCATGATCAATAAGTGTTTTATCATAATGATCTCCGCCATTAGGATTACTTATTTTTCTAATAAAACCATTTTCATATAAAGTATTTAAATTACGATATACAGTACCCAAACTAATATTTGGAATTATTTTTCTAGCCCTTTCATATATTGTATTTACATTAGGATGGTCAGTGCTATCTAAAACAATTTTTAATATTTCTTCTCTTTGTTTAGAATATTTCATGATACACCTCCAAAAGTAGTAATAATTACTAATACTACTTAATTATAACAAGAAAAAATCCATTTGTCAACTAAAAATGGAATCTTCTTTCAAGTTCTGATGTAACTTGTTTTTTATTAAATATCATAAGTGTTATCATTAAAAACCCACATAATACAACACATGCTATTGAAGGCCACGTAATACTAACTTTATTAGTTAATACAAAATAAAGCGGTATCATCCCTATTAAACAATTTATATAAGAATAAATTATATAATCTTTCAATAATCTTCTTATAAACAGTCTTAAAATAAAAATTGAAACTATATAGGATATACATACTAATGGTAAAACAAAAGTTATACTCCAGTTATGCCATCCCGTTATAAAATCCCATAATATAGATGCTATTAAAATAACATTTAATTCAGTAAAAAGAAGTTTTAAAAAATAATTTCTTCTTTGTATAGCAGTTAATAATGTAGCCCAAAAACATCCTATTGCAGCAATAACAAAATATGACCATGTAAGATGTTTTGAAATAGAATAATTTATAAATATGCATGTTAAAATCCCTGTTACTGATATTAACAATAATAATTTATAAAGTAAAGTATGATTGTTATAATTACTCATTATAACTGGAAAAACATCATCTGTTTTTTCCTTACCTTTTAAAGGAGATTGGCATAATGGACATTCTTCGACATTAGTATTTATATTTATATTACATTTAAAACACTTTCTCATCGTATTCTTCCTCTCCTATTATATTTGTATTAACATTTATTTCAATTCCTTTACTAGTTAAATATCTAACAAAGTTTTTTTGTATTTCGTGGTCTATAAAGTGAGATGTAAATGTTATTACCATTTTATCTTTATAAGAACACATGCAAGAACTAATAGAATCAGTACTTATAAATACACCAAATAAATTTATATGTTTTTCAAGTTCTTCTGGAACTTTAATAACACCTATATTTGATAAAGACATTGTTTTATTACGATTAGAATTATAATGGAAATATTTTAATACTAAATCTTTTATAAAAATAGGTACTAATCTAATAACAAAAATGTTTTCTAAATTAGCTAGTGTATTCATACTTTTTTTAAGTTCTTCTTTAGTTAGTTTTTCTTTAAACTGTTTTGATACTTCTTCAAGTATTTGATCAAATTCTTCATTTTCTCCATTAAATTTATATTCAATATTTATAACATTAAAGAAATTTCTTGCAGTATTTGATGGGAAAAAATTTCTTAAATTTACAGGAACAGAAATTATTACTGGTTTTTTCTTATCTTTATAACTCATTGTTTCAGAAATACTTTTAATTAGCAATGTTGTTAAGTATTCAGTAATAGTTTTCCCAGTTTCCTTAGATAGTTTTAATACTTCTTTTGAAGACATTATTAATTCTAATATTTTTGTCCCGTTTTCAGGATATTTTTTACCATTTATTACATATGCTTTTTTTGATTCATTTTTTTGAAATAGTTTTTCTTTTTTATAATATTTTTTGTAACTATCTTTTTCTCTTTCTATAACAGAAATATCATCAACTATTAAATCTTTGCTAACTTTATTTTTTATTGTTTCATAGTTACATATTAATACTTTTAAGAAATTAAGAGTTCCTGTTCCATCTGTTAAAGCATGATTAACTTCAACATTAATTCTTTTCTTATAATAAGAAACTCTAAATAAAAGTCCATCTTTCATTTCTTCACATGGAATACTATTTTCTTCTTTAACTTCAGGTATTATATTAGATGTTTCTAAATAATACCAAAAAAATCCTTTTTTTAATGTTGATCTAAATAATGGAAATTCCTTTAATGTTTTTTGTAATGCTCTATCTAATATTTTTTGTTCTATGCATTCGTTAAGTTCAACATAAAAACGAAAAACTTTAGTATCATTTTTTGTAGAAGTTGGTGGGAATATTTTTGCTGCATTCTCTAGTTTGTACCATCTTTTATTCATTATTATCACCTAAAAATTTATTTATAACATTATATGTTTCATTTGTTTCTTCTTTATACATTTTATTAGACATATATGCATGCATTACATTGTATTCAATGTGTGTAACTTTATTTTTAGCTTCTTTAAGTTTTTCAACATAATGTCTACCTTCATCACGTAATGGGTCTAAATTACATGTTATAATTAATGACTCTGGTAATTTTTTAAAATTATCATCTAATAATGGTGCACAATAAGGATCATATAAATCATCTTCTGTACTAACATACATCATTGTATATTCTTTTAAAACTTTTCTTGTCAACATATAATCATATCCATTTTGTATTACAGATTTATATGGTGTTTTTAAAGAATAATCATTTTGTAATGTTGGATATAATAATATCATTTTTGAAATTTTAAATTTTCTTTCATCTCTTGATCTATGTGCTATAGCAGCAACTAAATTAGCTCCTGCTGAGTCCCCCATTAAACAAATATCTTTTGTTTTCAAATTTAAATTTTTAATATTTTTTACAACTAAATATGTTATATCAAAGCAGTCATCAAATCCTGCTGGAAATGGATTTTCTGGCGCTAGTCTATAATCTATTAATAATACTATACGATTAGTTTCTTTTGATAGTCTATGACAAAAATTAGTATATGAATCTATACTGCCACTTACCCATCCTCCGCCATGTAGGAATATAATGATTTTATGTTCTTTATTATCATTAAAATCATTAAATACTCTAACTTTAATATCTCTATGAGTAAGAGATATTTTAATATCTTCATATTTAGCTTTTTTATGAATAGGATTTAGTATTTTTTGAAAATTACGATATAATTGTAAATTTTCTTTAACACTAATATCTTTATTTGAAAACTTTTTAACAATTTTATAATTTATCTTCATATTATCACCATTATTAATATTATACAAAATAAAATTAAAAAAAGATAGATTTACTCTATCTTGTTTTAACTTTTTGCATTACAGGTTCATCTAAGAAATCCATTGTAAATCCATTTGTAAGTGTTGCTAATAAATCATTTGTTTGATTATTATTAACAATACTATTATCAAATTTAACTAATTCTTCATGATTTGGTAGTGAACTTTCTAAGTTACCCATTAAGTCATCTAAATTATTTTCATTTAATAATAAATCATCATTTTTTTCTTCCTTATTATTAATTTCTGGTAAATTATCTAATAAGTTGTTATCATTTTTTGGTAATTCTTCTAATAATCCATCTAATGCTTCTTCTTTTTCATTATTAAGTTCAGGAAGGTCATTTAATAGATCATCATTTTTTGGTAACTCTTCTAATAAACTATCTAATGCTTCATCTTTACTATTATCTTCAAGTATATTTTCTAATAAATCATCATTTTTTGGTAGTTCTTCTAGTAATCCATCTAACGCTTCTTCTTTTTTATCATTATCTAAAGAAAGATCATTTAATAAATCATCTACTACAATTTCTTCTTTTGGAAGGTTATCTAATGAATTATTAAGTATTTCATCAGTAATTTTTAATAAGTCATTATTATTTTCTTTTTGTAAACTTTCTAATAATGAATCATCAATTATTAAATCATTATTATTGTTATTTATTTCATCACCAATAGGTAATTCGTCTAACATATTTTTATTAGGAATTTCATCTAACATTCCTACAGGTAATTCACTTAACATATTACTCAAATCAAATGTTTTTTCTAGTTCATCAGATGTATCATCAATAATTTCTTCTTTAACTTCATCTATAATTTCGTCAGAAATAATTTCTTCTGATATTATTTCTTCTTCGATATCATCAATAATTTCTTCTTTTTCAAAAATAGGTTCTTCAATAATTTCTTCTTTTTCAAAAATAGGTTCTTCAATAATTATTTCGTTATCATTTATTATTTCATCTTCTTCTTCTTCAATTAGTGGAATTTCAATACCAGTAATTGGTTCACCTAAATAAATTTGTCTTGCTGTAAGTGATGCTACATCATATGGTAACTGATTATTTATATACATAGCTCTATTTGCTAAATCTCTTACGATATCAATATCCATTAGCATTTTAATTTCATCGCTAAGAACATTATTATAACTCATATACCTAGTTTCTCTAATTCGTTCTTTGAACTCATTATTACTAGGCGTTATATACGTATTAAGTTCCATATGTTCACCTCTTTATATTCTCCTACTATAATACTATTATACCAATAAAATTAAATTTTGTATAGCAAAAATTTATTTACAAAAAAAAGATGATTAATCATCATCTCTTACTTTAGCTCTATGGATTTTACTTTTTATAATATCTAAATCATAAAGCATACCATATACTACTCTTATTGCAATAACTAATGCTACAAAATCCAATGCATAAATAGCATATTTTATAATCATAAACATTTGATCGTCTGGATCAGCATTAATTCCTGTTAAGAAAATAAAACTTGCAAATAATAAAATACATGGTGCTAATAATTTTAATATACCATCTTTAATAATTTCCATATTTTTCTTTGATTTTATAAAAAATCCATTTGACATAATTCCACCTACAATTTATTTTTTTGCTAAGTCTTTAATTTTGTTATAAACTAAATCATTATCTTCTGAAACGATATATACTAAATAATCGCCTAATTTTTCAAATTTTCTATTTTTTACTAATTCATATTGATCTGGTAAATATGTTTTCCATTGTTCTTCTAGATCAACCATATATTTATCTACTGCCTTTTGAACATCTTCTAAATTTTCTTTTTTAGGCTTAATAATAAAATATAAATTAGAATTTACTATAATAGCTGAATTCATTACTAATGATTCTTCAACCCAAGATTCTTTTACACCCATTAAATTTTCTAAATCAGGTTTTTTAATTTCTATTAATGATTGGAAAATTGGTGATTTAGAATCTTTTATTCTTTTCATCATTTCTTCTGGTTTGTTTCCAATTACATATATTAAATAATCTTGATATTTTTCATATTTAGTTTCTAGTTTTTGTTTTTTAGTATATTTTTCCATGATATCTATAATTTTTTCTTCAGAACCTGCTTGTTGAACTGGTTTAATAACAACATATTTTTCTTCAGTTTCGCTATTTTTTCTAGCAATAATTTGATCAAAATATTCATATGTTAATCCAAATTCTTCTTCCGTATCATAAATATCTTCATCATAAAAATATTCATTGTTTTCTGCTGATAATTGTATTGCGTTAAAACTAAATTTATCATTTGTTAATTTTTCTAATTCTGTTTGTACTTCATCAAGATTTAATTCTACTTTATTTCCACATCCAGTAAATGTGAAAATACTTAAAAACGCTAAGCACATAATTAGGCTTTTCTTCATATTTTTTCTCCTTTATAATATTTCTTTTAGATATTCTTTTATTTCTTTTTTTGTCTCTTCATTATCAAGTGCATATGCTATGTTTGCTTTTATATAACCTACTTTGCTTCCTATATCATAATAAGTTCCTTTTAGTTTTGCAGCATAAAATTTTTGTTTTTTCATAAGTGCTGTTATACCATCAGTTAAATAATATTCATTATTTTCATGAAGACTAATATTATCAAGTTCATCAAATATTTCAGGTTTAAATATATATCTTCCTAACCCTGCTAAATTAGATGGTGCCTCATTAATTGCTGGTTTTTCAACTAATGCTTTAATTTCCATAGAATCATTATCTGCTAGAGATATAATTCCATATTTATTTGTCTCTTCATATGGAACTTCTTTAACACCAATTACATTACAATCATATTTTTCATAAACTTCTATCAATTCTTTTAAAGCACAGCCACCTTTAATAAGATCGTCACCATACATTACTGCAAATGGTTCATTATTAATAAAGTTTCTTCCTATATTAATAGCATGACCACTACCTAGTGGGATTTCTTGATAAGCTGATGATATTTTAATCATTTTATTAAGATCTTGTATTTTTTTTAGGTCTTCTATTTTGTTTTTTTCTATTAATTTATTTTCTAATTCAATATCTTGTTTAAAATGATTTATAATAGATTCTTTTTTAGGACTTGTTACAAATAGTATTTCTTCGATGCCTGCTTCATAAGCTTCTTCTAATAAAATTTGAATTGTTGGTTTATCAACAATTGGTAACATTTCTTTTGGAATGCTTTTTGTTATAGGAAAAAATCTTGTTCCTAATCCTGCAACAGGAATAATTAATTTTCTAATTTTCATTTTAATTATTTTTATTTAAAGCACCATATGTATAAGCAAATAACCCTATACCTAATCCTAAAAGAGCAACCCATAAAATAGGATTCCCATGATTTTTTTCAATAAATTCACGGAAAGGTTCAATGAATTCTTCTCCAAATTCAACTACATTTTCAACAAAACTTTTCATTTAAATATCCTACCTTTCATAATATCATTATAACATAAAATTATAATTTATTAATACTTTTGTGTCCTTTTAATAACTTTTTAATGCCAATAGGATGTGCAAAAGCGATTGTAAGAATAGATTTATCAATTCCAACAATAACTCCAACACCAAATGTATCATGTTTTATCTTATTTCCAATTTCATATGTAGCATTTTCATCAATGAATGTTTTGGTTCTAACTTTTATTATTTCTTCAACATAATCTTTCTCAAGTAATGATTCATCTATTTCATTTATAAATCTACTTGTTGGATTCATGTTTTGCATTCCGAAATATGTTCTTCTCTTAGCATTTACAAGCCATAATTTTTCTTTGGCTCTTGTAATAGCTACATAACATAATCGTCTTTCTTCTTCAATTTCATCTTTACTTTCCATACAATTAGTATGTGGGAAAATACCTTCTTCCATACCTATTATGAAAACATTTTTAAATTCTAATCCTTTAGCAGCATGTATAGTCATTAATGTTACAACATTAGTAGATTGTTTGTATTCTTCAACATCTGATACTAATGATAATTCCATTAAGAAATCTTGTAATGATACAATTCCTTTTTCTTCTTCAAAGCTTCTAGTTATTGACTTAAATTCTTCTAAATTTTCAATACGAAGTTCTGCTTCTAAAGTTTTTTCTTCTTCTAATTCTTTTCTAAGTCCTGATTTTTCTAAAACTATTTCAACTAATTCTGTCAAAGTTTTATCATGACTTTCTTTTTTTATACTTTCAATAATGTTTTTAAAATCTTGTTCTTTACCACTATCTATAACATCATAAATACTTTGACCTGTTTCGTTTGCTTTATTAATAAGATTTTCTATTGTTTTATTACCTATCCCTCTTTTAGGTGTATTTATACATCTTAATAAACTTAAATCATCATGACTATTATAAATAATATTTAAATATGAAATTAAATCTTTAATTTCTTTTCTTTTATAAAAATAAATACTACCAATAACCTTATAAGGAATATTAGCTTTTAATAATGCTTCTTCCATATTTCTTGATTGAGCATTAGTTCTATATAAAACGCAAATATCTTCAGGATTGTCTGTTTTTAATAATTCTTCTATTTTACATTTTACATAATAAGCCTCATCTTTTTCATTTTCACTTCGATGATAAATAACTTTAGAACCTATAGTGTTATCAGTATATAATTTTTTTTCTTTTCTTAATTTATTAACTTTAATAATTGAATTAGCAACATCCAATATTGGTTTTGTAGATCGATAATTTTTTTCAAGTAATATTGTTTTACAGTCTGGATAATCTTTTTCAAAATTTAAAATATTTTTATAATTTGCACCTCTAAATGAATATATAGCTTGGTCATTATCACCAACAACACATAAATTTCTATTTTTAGCACTAATCATTTTTGTAAGTAAATATTGTGCATGATTAGTATCTTGATATTCATCAATTAAAACATATTTAAATCTTTCTTGATATTGTTTTAATATATTAGGATTATTATAAAATAAATATATAGGTAACATTAATAAATCATCAAAATCAACTGAATTATTTATTGCTAATTTATCTTGATATTTTTTATAAACTTTATGCACTATTTGATCATATTCTGTTTGAACATATTTTTCATAGTCTTCAGGAGATATCATTTCATTTTTAGCGCTACTTATTTTATTTCTTATCGTTTTAGGATTATAAATTTTAGGGTCTTTGTTCATATCTTTAATTATTTTCTTAACAATAGTTAATGAATCATCACTATCTAGTATTGTAAAATTTTTAGTAAAGCCTAATTCATCATAATATTCTCTTAAAATAGATAGACCAAAGGAATGAAATGTAGATATTTGTATTTTATATGCTATAGGGCCTAAATATTTTAAAACTCTTTCTTTCATCTCTTTTGCCGCTTTATTAGTAAAAGTTATTGCTAAAATTGATTCTGGTGAAATACCTATTTCACTTATTAAATATGCAATTTTAGTTGTTAAAACTTTTGTTTTCCCACTACCTGCTCCTGCTAAAATTAGTAATGGTCCATCAGTATTTAAAACCGCATCTTTTTGTTTATCATTTAAACTTTTTATCATTTTATCACCACTTTTCCAAAACATTATAACATAATAAAAACTATCTAAAAAGATAGTTTATAAAACTTTTTCTATTATTTCTAAATCACCAAATATTAAACTAACAGCTTCTTTAATTTCAGGCGTAATTTTACTAAAATATATTTTAATATCATTTATACTATATGTTGGATTTACTTCTTCAGCGACTAATAATCCTATATCTAGGCAAGGTATTTTAGTATATTCACTTATCTCTTCGGAAATAAGTCCATAGTGTGTACAACCTGGAATAATAACTTCAATATCTAGATCTTTGAAATCATAAAGATATTCACCAATTGCTGTAATTAATGGTTCATTTATTTTATTTTCAATTATAGGTACAAATTTAGGACATGCTTTAGTATAAACTTCTACTCCAGCTTTAGCTAATTTTTCTTCAAATAATTTTGCTTGAATTGTTTTTTCAGTACCTAATAATAAAACTTTTTTTAAATTTGTTTTTTGGATAGATTTTATAATTGGATTTATAATATCATATATTTTTACATCATATTTAGATTTAACACTATCATAAATTGTTGAACTTAATGTTCCGCATGCTATAACAATAACATCAACTTCATGGCTTATTAAAAATTCTATTATTTTATTTGATAATTGTTTTAATTCATCAACTCTTTTTTCACCATATGGTAAATTAAGAGTATCTCCAAAATAAATATATTCATTATTTGGACTAACTTCTGTTAATGCTTTTAATACTGTTAATCCACCTATACCTGAGTCAAAAACACCTATTTTCATATTATTTTCCTCTATATAATAATCTAGTTTTTATATTAAATGCATTAAATCCTAATAAAGTTTCAAATACTTGATATTTTTTATTTAATGATAATTTATTATCTTTAATAGCATAATTTCGATATAATTTAATATATTCATACATTTGTTTTTTATATCTTGTACTATTAACTTTTTTAAATAAATCAATTGCTTCATAGCAAATTTTAACTTTACATTTATTAACAAGTTTTGGATAGTTTTTTTCCATAAAATCTAACATTTCCAAACAACCTTTAATTTTTTTAACACAATCGTGATCATTGTAATCGTTATTTTTTTCTTCTACTAAACAATATTTTCTTACTGGTGAATATGCTAATTTAGTAGCTTCGTGAAACAATTTATATGATGTTACTATGTCATCATAAACTTCGTATCCTGGATATTGAATATTTTTAAATAATTGTTTTTTATAAAGTTTCCCAAATGAATTACTTCTAAAAGTCATTTTTAAATATTCGTCAAGAATTTCTTCTTCATGGAAAACATAAACTTTTTGTGGTTTTTTTGTTGGTTTTTCATTTAGACCATAATAATCTTGACATACAATATCAGCATTTTTTTCAACCATAATATGATACATATCATTAATAAAAGTTGGTTCTACTTTATCTCCACCTTCTACAAATGTAATATATTTTCCTTTTGCTTCCTTAATTCCAATATTTTTTTTGTTTTCAATTGCTTTGTTTACTTTATTAATTATTTTTATTCTTTTATCTTTTTTTGCATAGAATTTACAAATTTTTAGTGTATAGTCATTTGTTATATCACTAACTAAAATAATTTCAATATTTTTATATGTTTGATTAACAAGTGATTCAAGGCATACATTTATATATGATTCAACATTCATTATTGGAACAATTATACTTACTAAATCTTTCATACTATCACCTATTATAATTATACAATAAAAAAACAACTTTTAAAAGTTGTTTTTTATTTATTTTGCTACCTCTATTTTCTTTTTTCCACCCATGTATGGTTGTAATGCTACAGGGATGTTTAAACTTCCATCTTCATTTAGATTATTTTCAACAACTGCAATTAATCCTCTTGGAGTTGCAAGTACTGTATTGTTTAGTGTGTGTACATAATAAGTTCCATTTTCACCTTTAGTTCTGATACCAAGTCTTCTAGCTTGTGCATCTCCTAAAGTTGAACAACTTCCTACTTCAAAATATTTTTGTTGACGTGGACTCCATGCTTCAACATCGCATGATTTAACTTTTAGATCTGCTAAATCTCCACTACAACATTCAAGTGTACGAACTGGTACATCTAAAGTTCTAAAGAACTCAACAGTGTATTGCCACATTTTATTATACCATTCCATACTATCTTCAGGTTTACATAATACAACCATTTCTTGTTTTTCGAATTGATGTACTCTGTATACTCCTCTTTCTTCAAGTCCATGACTTCCTACTTCTTTTCTAAAACATGGAGAATAAGATGTCATACTAATTGGTAATTCTTGTTCTTTAACGATTTGATCTTTAAATTTACCAATCATTGAATGTTCACTAGTTCCGATTAAATATAAATCTTCATTTTCGATTTTGTACATCATTGCATCCATTTCTTCAAAACTCATAACTCCAGTAACTACGTCACTTCTAATCATGAATGGTGGAATACAATATGTAAATCCTTTATCAATCATAAAATCTCTTGCATAAGAAATCATTGCTGAATGTAATCTTGCAACATCTCCAACTAAGTAATAGAAACCATTACCACTTGTTCTTCCAGCACTTTCTTTATCAATACCATTAAATTTAGCCATAATATCAGCATGATGTGGGATTTCAAAATCTGGAACTACTGGTTCACCAAATTTTTCATTTTCAACATTTTCATTATCATCTTTACCAATAGGTACAGTTTCATCCATAATATTTGGAATAACCATCATACGTTGTTTGATTTCTTGTTGTAATTCTTCTTCTTGTTTTTCTAATTCAGCTATTTTATCGTTAAATTCAGCAACTTCGTTTTTAACTTTTTCAGCTTCTTCTTTTTTTCCATCTCTCATTAAATTTCCGATTAAAGCTGATTTAGCATTTTTATCAGCTCTTAATGCGTCTGCTTCTCCTTTAGCATCTCTAAATTTAATATCTAAATCATATACTTCATCAACTAATGGAAGTTTATGATCTTGAAATTTTTTCTTAATATTTTCTTTTACTAATTCTTTGTTTTCTCTAATTAATTTAATATCTATCATTTTAATTCCTTCTTTCTATAATTTTCTTTTCAAAATCAACAAAATTAGGATGTATAGTTATTCCCTATCTTTCTTGTATACATAATATCACCTCATTTATAACAAAAAAAGACCATTTTTAGGAGCGCATAGCACGGTACCATCCTAATAATAGTCTTAATTTAGATAACGGCCCATAGACCGGAAATAGTTAGTTTCTCTCTGGAGTAGATTCATAAATCATTTAGTATTAGCTCTCACCAAACGCTAACTCTCTTTGACTAAAACATATTTACTATAGTCTCCTTCGTTGATTTCTGAATGTATTATAACATTAAATTTTTTGTTTTGTCAAACTATTTTTTTATTTTCTTCATCAAGAATAGAATAAAGATATCCACTAACCTTTTTATTTGTTATTGTTTTTATATAATCAACATAAGCTTTTACTTGGTCTTCATAGTATTTTGGAGCAATATTTTTAAGTTTATAATCTACTATTATAACTTCATCATCATTTTCAATTAATAAGTCAATAATACCTTTTTTATCTTCAATATAAAATTCATATTCTTTATAATACTTATTTCCAGGTTTAATAAACTCTTGATTAAATAGTTTTTTAATTTTATATTTAAAGAAATCACTAACATCATATTTATCAATATCAATATTATCAAAATCTAAATATTCTAAAACTTCATGTATTTTAGTTCCCATAGACATATCTTTAGGTTCTACTATTAAACCTTTTTGATGTGAAAATGTTTTAGTTTCTTTTGCTTTTTTAGATATATTTAGTAAATCTGTTTCTAGTTTAATATCGTTTGTTTCTAATAATTTTTTATAATCAACATTTGATTTTAACAAATATGCTTTACTAACATTAATATCTTTGTTAGTAATATATGGTTTTAAATCTTCTTTTAAAGAAACAATAATATCTTCAAAACATTTATATTTTTGTCTTTCTAAAATGTTTACAACATTTTTATCATTTCTTGGTAATGAATTACCATTTTTACTTGAAATTGGATTTACAATAATCATTTTTTCTTTAGCTCTTGTAAGAGCTACATATAAAACTCTAAGTCTTTCTGATATATCTTCATTAATATAATTATAACTCATTAATTCTTTATAAATTGTAGGTTCTAATCCATCATTAAAAACAGGATTTATAATTCCTAAATCTTGGTCAAATAGGAATCTATCATTTAAGTCGCTTTTATTAAATGCTTTATAAAAATGTGGAAAATAACATATTGGATATTCTAATCCTTTTGATTTATGTATTGTCATAATATTTACAGAATTAGATGACATATCTTTTTTGTTTGAAAATTGAATATCAATTTCTTTATTAAATACTTCATCAAAATAGTTTGTAAAATCTTCTAGGTTATATCCTGTTTCTTCAAGTGTTTTACAAACATCAATAATATAATCTAATTTATTAGTAACATTAGCTACATTTCCGATATTAATTGATTTTGAATAAAAATCAAAAGTATTATATATTTCAACAATTAAATTACTTAGACTTACTTCTTCACTATATTTTGCTAAATATTTAATTTTAGAAATTAAATCTTGGAAAATAGGATTTGTCATAATATCTTTATTAGTAACGCTACTAAAAATATCATTATCGTTATAATCACATATATAAGATCTAGCAACTGATAAAAATGAATAATTATAGTTTTCATATGATTTGTTTTTTTCATATTCAATTAATTTTAAAAGATTTTTTAAAACATAAATTTCATTTGAATAAACAAATTGTTCATCTTTATGAATAATTAATGGTATTTTTTTATAATCAAATATTTTTTTAAATAATTCAAATTTACTTTTTCTATCTACTAAAATTACAATATCTTTAAATTTTATATCAGAAAAAGTTTTTTCATCTTTATCAAATATTTGTTCTTTATTTTTTATTTTTTCTAAAATATCATCAGCAATAATAAAAGCTTCAACTTCATCTTTACTATATAATTTTTTATCTTCAAAATTATCATAGTCATAATTATAAATCTCTAAATTATAATTTTGATCAGTTTTACCTTCTTTAATATAGGCTTTATTTCCAAATATTGCTACATGTCCTTCTAAATAATTGGCTCCACCAATATCATCATCCATTATTCTTGAAAACATCTCATTTATACCACTTAAAACTTCTTCTCTTGAACGAAAGTTTTTAGCAAGGTCTATAGCATATCCACTATCCCCTTTTTTATAAGCATTATATTTAGACATAAATAATTTAGGATTAGCATTTCTAAAACGATAAATTGATTGTTTAACATCACCTACCATATATACATTGTTTTTGCTAATCAATGAAACTAGATAATCTCCAATATCATTTGTATCTTGATATTCATCTATCATAATTTCATTAGTAAAATTTTTAATATCTTCTCTAACACTATCATTTTCTTCTAAAAGTTTAATTGCAAAACGCATAATATCACTAAATTCATAACTATTAATTTGTCTTTTAAATTTCATTGTTTCATTATCTAAATCCTTTAGTAATGAAACAATAATTTCAGCATGATCTTTTAATGATAAAATATTATTTTCAATTTCTTCCCCAGATTCATATCTAACAAGTCTTTCTAATTCCTTTAAATAAACTTTTAATTTATCCTTATAATTATTTATTTCTTCTCGTTCATATGGATCTAAATCTTTTTTTCGTGGCATTGTTGGAAATTTACCGGCATCAACTATTACTTTTTTAAAGTCTTCATATTTTTTACAGTATGCTAAGTTACCATATATTTCTTCTATTTTATTAGCGTATTCACTAAATTCTTCTTCTGATGCTACAAATTTTATATTATCAATAAGCATTAATATTACATCACTTGTTTGCATAATAATTTTATTGTAATCATTTATTTTTTCTTTAATAAAATTTAAATCATAATATTTATCCATGTAAGTTTCTAAATAATCTTGTTTTTTACAAATAGAATCTAATTTAGATGAAATATTTAAAATAGCATTTTTTATAGTTTCATCATCTTTATTAGTATAAACATCTAAAAGTTTTAGAAATTTTTCATTATCATAATATCTTGTAAATATATCGTCAATAATTTTTTTGCGTTCAATATTTAATTGAACGTTATCAATAATACCTATATTTTTAGGCATTCCTAAAATATAATGGTATTTTTTTACTAAACTTAAACTATAACTATCAAATGTTGTTATATCAGCTTGATCAACTAAGTATAATTGATTTTCAAGTTCTGGAAATTCTTTTATTGCTTTTTTAATTTTTTTTCTAATTCTTTCACGCATTTCCCCAGCAGCAGCTTTAGTAAATGTTAGAATTATCATTTGATTAATTAAAACACCATTTTTTAATTTTTCTAAAATTCTTTCAGTAAGAACAGCAGTTTTACCACTTCCTGCCCCAGCACTTACAATGATATTTTTACCATCTAAACATATAGCATTCCATTGATCATCAGTCCATATAGATCCTTCAGGTTTAGCTTTCACTTTCGGAAACATCTTCGTCACCTCCAATTTCTAATTCAATAATATTGTCATTATTAACATAGCAAATATCTTGATATTTGCAATATAAACATCCTTCATTTACTTTTCCTATTTTTTTAGGATTGATATCAAAATCACAATTATTTATTGATAAAATAGCTTTATTAATATTATTTTCAACTATATCAATAAATTCATTAATTTCTTCTTCTGTAAGAACTTTAGATGAAGACATAAAATCACCATCTTTTTTAAGTTTTAAACTTTTAATATATGAACTTTCTTCAAATTTAGAATCAATTAATCCTGCTACTTTAGTATCTTTTAAGGTATAACCATTTAATTTGACATTATCAACAATTTGTTCGTGATATGTTTTTTTAGGATCTTTATTTAATACTTCTGTCATAATTTGTTGTAAGTACATTCCAGCAAATTTAGGATTTTTAATTAATCCTGAATTTTTAATTAAATATAAATACATTAAAAGTTGCATATCTAGTCCATGAACAACTTTTTTAAAATCATTATGCATTCCACCAGTTTTATAATCTATAACTATTACATAAGTAGATTCACCATCATTAAGTGTTAATATTTTATCAACAAAACCTTTTAATGTTATATCTATATCATTTTCTACTTTTATTTTAAAAGATTGCTCAAAATATGTATTTTCAAATTTTGTTCTTTCATAATTTTCATTTAATATTTCAATTAAATCTTTAATAGCTTTTCTGTATTTCTCACTATAAAACTGCTCTTTTTTAGTAAGTCCATTAGGATAAAATTCTAAAATAGCTTCATCTATTATTGTGTCGTAGTCATTTCTATTTTGGCTATAAGTTTTTTCTAAAACACGATGAAACAAATTACCAATAATTTGGCTTACTGAAGTTTCAAAACTTGATACACGATAAATATTATCAAGTAAAAATCTAAAACTACATTTATAAAAAGTATTTATATTTGAAAAAGAAAGATTAATTTTATTATTAATTTGTTTTTTAATTATGTCATAATCTATTTTTTCATAAAGATTTGAATATGTACTATATTCTAAATTTTTATAATTACTATAAAGAGTTGTTAAATCATTAGCTTTATCATTATAAAGAATAAAATTATCTAATCTTTCTGCAAGTAATAATTTATTAATTTTTTCATTTTTATAATCATATTCACAAGTAGTTTCTTTTAAATTATTTAAACTAGTTAAATAATTAGAATACCCAAACTCTTGTTTAGGACTTGATAATTTATAAGATAATATTAAATTTTTAGTCATATTTATAAAATTTGTTAATGTTCTTACTTCTTCTTCATTTTTATCTTTAGATAATTCAATATTTAATTCTTTTCTTTCTTTATCAAGTAAATAACTATCATCTTTATAAATTTTAGGTATTATATCTTGATTAAATCCAAGCATAAAAATATATTCGTTATCATTAGGTATATAATTTTTATAATTTATTTCAGTTATTATATCAGTATATTTTTTTAGTTTTACTGATTTTTGTTTTAATTCATAAATTAAAACATCATATATGTCACCTAAAGTTTCATAGTTAGTATATTTATTAATAATATTTACAAGTTCATTATGGATGCTTTCATTTAAATTTAATTTTTCTAATTCATCATTTAAATCAAGTAATTTCGTATTTTTTGGTGTCTCATTTAAGAATTTTTTAATATCACTTAAAAAGTATAATTTGTCATTTGGTAAATCATATGGAATATTATAAAAAGTAAATATTCTATTAAATATACCTGTATATGATCCATCTAATGAATTAATTTTAATGTTATTAATATCTACACCATCTTCTATTAATTTTTTTATTTTCATGGCTGTACATATTACTTCATCTATTATAGATTCATATTTATATATTATAATTTCTTCTTTAGGTTCAATATTATCCATTATAACTTCATAGTTTTTAAATTTAGTGTTGTAACAAATTATTTTTTTATCTTCAATAAATTTTTTAAAATTATGATTATATATAATATATCCATTATCTATTAAATCATTTTTAATATTTACTAGATTATTTAATTTAGCACTTTCATATTTTTTATTTTCTATATCATATAAATTTTCAAGTATAACACTTGCTATTTCAGGTATCATATTATATTTGTTTTTCATATACATTAAAATATCAGGTTTATACTGATAATAATATTTTTCTTTAAATTCATTTAAAGTATAAATTTTAATATTATATTTTAATTTATTTTCTTTTAATATTTTGGTTTTATAATTATTGGTTGTTATTATAATCATATTGTCTTCTAACTTCATAACTACTACCTCCACACTGATTATACATTAATAACAAAATAAAAAAAATAGTTTCCTATTTTTTTATTTTTGTAAATGGCTTAGTAAAAGTTTTTTCTGGTGGGAATGTATTTTTATATCCTAATTGTTCATTTATAATAGCATCATTTATTTTATTAAGCTCATTTTGTAATTTAGTATAATAATTATAATCGATATTCATATTATTTATATTTTCACTATTTTTAATTCCTTTTTTAAGTTCTTCAACTTGTTTTTTATAAGATTTATAATTTACATTTAAAACTGCTGTTCCAGCTAAAACACCTGCAAGTGAAAGCAATAAAGGAATGCATTTAACTAAGTAAATTAATGTAGCTCCTGATGCTAAAATTATCATAGGTATAATAATCAAGCATAAATATGCTAATTCTTTTCTTAATCTTTTTATTTCTGCTCTATTTTTTTCAATTGTATTTATACTATTTGTTTTCATTTGAATATCATTATTATATTTTAATATTTCTTGTTCTAGTTTTTGCTTTTTTGCATTTAATTCTTCTAATTTGTTATTCATTTTATCCCTCGTTTCAAGAAAATTATACCTTAATTAAATCATTTTATCAATATTTTTAGGAACTTCATCATTGATAACAGCTTTTATGATTTTATTTTCTTTTTCTTCTGATACTTCTTTTCCTGTTACGTTACTTAATTCTCTTATTACTTCTCTTAAAGTATTTTCATTTTTTAGGTCATTTTTTTGTAGTTTTTCAGCAAGTTTTAGTATTGTATCTTTATTCACGCTCGTTTTCTTTTCAATTTTTTTAAAAAAATTATCTGAAAAATTCATAACTACCTCCTAAAATAATATATGAAAAAAAGAAGATATTATCTTCTTTTTTTTCTTTCATTAATGAATGTAACAGGATCAAAATCAAGACCCATAGATAATAATGCGATTTCATTAACTACTTCAGTTTTAAGACTTTTTAATTGTTTTAGTTGTCTTTCAAATCTTTTTCTAGTTGATTCATCTTTTACATAATTTAGTCTTTGTTCTAATTTTTCAATTTCCTTATTTAATACCATAAGTTTATCTCTTAAAACAATTAATCTTCCAAAATCTTTGTTACCACTCATATAGTCTCCTCCTTTTATATATATTATACAAACAAGAAAAATTTTATTATATTATTAAAGCATTTTTTGTTTGTAACCGCCTAAAATATTATCACATACTTTTATTGCCGCATCTGTTTTGTCTAATTTTGTTGTGTCCAACATATAAGTATCTTTAATAATATCATATAATGGCATCATGCCTTTTGTCAATGCTTCATTATAATTTTTTATATTTTCAGGAAACAAATCAAAATTTGGTTCAAGTGCTAAAGTATTGAAATATTTTCTTTTAGCAGCAACCATAGGGTCACATCTCATAACAACAATTTTATCAATATCTTTTAAAAATTTTCTACATGCTAAATAGAAATTTTTATTATTTCCTTCACAATTAACTATGTACTTGATATATCCATCTAATACACCACGATTTATAAATACTAAATCATGATTTTTAGCTATGTACATAATTTTTTCCATTTCTTTAATTGTATTATTATTTTCTTTGATGTTTACTACATCATAGCCATAATTTTTAAAGAAATCTGTCATCATTGTAATAGTTGTATCAATACCAGCATTAGGTGTTCCTGCAAAATCTATAATATATGGTTTGCAGTAATTTTTTTCATTTTTTAATTCCATAAGGTGTACTTTCTTTTTGTGTAAGTCTTCTAGTTGTCTTAAACGATCTAAATCGCTAGCATAAATATCGATCAATTTGTCATATTTTTGCTTGTCGTACATATTTAAAACCTCCTTTGCTGAGGTATTATACATTATTTACGCAAATTTGACAAATTTTTAAAATAGTAATTGTATTCTAATTTTAAAATAAGTATAATTATATATATAAGGTATGGTGAAAATATGGCAAAAACAGTTAAAAGAATCAAGCCTAAAATTATTTTTAAATTTAAATTAATCATTGCATGTTTTATACTTATTGTTCTTGTATCTTTTGTAAGTAATACATTCTCAAAATATGTTTCAAGTTCCCAAGGAGATTTAACAGTTTCTTTTGCCAAATGGCAAATATTAGTAAATAATTTAGATATTACTGAAGAGGCAAATTCAAAAATTGTTTTTGTTCCAGTTGTTAAAGCTAATGAAGATGTTAATGAGAATGCTGTTGCTCCTTCAACAGAAGGATATTTTGATATTAAAATTGATCCAAGTAATGTAGGTCTTTCTTTTAGATATGATATAGATTTTGAAATAGAAAATAAAGATATTCCGGATTTGATGATATCAAAATATGCTATAATTCCAAATGACTTTCAGGAAGGTGTTGATGGAATAACTTATACTACATTAGATTCTAATGTTGTTTCAAATGAAATGATTTTTGATAAAAAAACTGAAAATTTTCAATTTGAACCTTTTACTGTTCGCTTATGGTTTGAATGGTATGAAGGCGAAGGAGAACAAATGCTTGATGAAGATGATGCTATAATTGGTTCTGTTGCAGCTTTAGAAACCACAAAATTTAGAATGATAGCAAATGTAAAATTTGAACAAATAATGAAATAAAAAAAACGCTTTAAGAAATTAAGGCGTTTTTTTCAGCTTCAATTATTGGAATGATTTTGCATTGACTTTCGTTTGAAACTTTATAAATTTTAGATGTATTTTCATCATTTGGACCAATTGCAAAACCACCATCTTCGCCATATGGCATATTAGTCCATATACATGTATCAGCTTTTAAGAAACTAAATTTACTATTTAAATATTTATAATAAGCTTCTTTATCGATCACATCAGCTATTTGGATTTCCATTCGATTTAAATTTTCATTTTTATAATCAACATATCCTAGAATTTTATCAGAATAGCCTTCTCTAACAACAAAAGTATTACTTATATCCTTAGATATTGCTGATATAAATTTAGTTAAATCAAGTGGTTTAAATTCAGTATTATTTAATGTTTCTATTACTGATTCATAAGTAGTAAAATTTGTTTCTCCAAAATTCGAATTAAAATCTGGAATTAATGTTACAGTTTCATCACTTCTTAAATTTAATTTATCAATTACATATGTTTTAATACATGTACCTTTCATTTCGGTGCATTTTTGTTTTGTAGTTGTATCATATAGTATTTCTTGACCCAAATCAAATCTAGAATCTGGAACATTAAGCTGAGAATCTACCATTTGTTCTGCAGTTAATTTAATTACAACTTCGATTGGAGATTTAACTTTATAATCAGAATTTTCCGCTTTAGCAGCTTCCGATACTAAGAAATTATATGCATTTGTTCCCCATAAACTATCTAAATCGTCATCACCTGAATCAAAAGGCCATGCTACAGATACTTCTAAACTTGATTCGCCACCTTTTTTAAGAACATATTCTTTATCAAGTGCTGCATTAATTTGAAATGGGTAATTATTTGCTAATGCATCCTCTACTTCTTTTGAAGTTAATGTATCACTTACAACATAATTGTCTTCTTCTTTATCTAGAATTCTTGCTGAAACAATTGAATATTTTATTAATGCATCACTATCCCCAGAGTTTTTAATATTTATTATTTCACTCATTGTTTCCATTCCAGGAGAAATTTCAGGGAGAGTAATTGTAATATTTTTGGATGTTGTATCTTTATCTATTTCGATGCTCCATGCTCTAATATCAATTTTTGTTGCAACATCTGATAAACCAGAATAAGCAAACCAAGCTAGAGTTCCAGATATAAAGGAAACTGCTATAAAAAATAGTGACATTATATTTGCTTTTATAAAAGCCTTATGTCTACGTTTCATTTATATCACCTCCAATATCTATTTATTTGCTCTTGCTCTTCTTTTTTCTTCTTCCGATTCTAAAAGTGTTGCTATAATTTCAGTAGCTATAATTACCATTAAAGGTAATATAACACATAATAACATTCCTAATTTAGATGAAATAGTTTTATATACAAACGATAATATATTTGCTTTATATACTACTTTTCCATATAATTGTTTTTCATTTACAATTGGATCTTGAACTAAATTAGCAATTCCTTTAGTGTGAAATAATAATTCACCAGTTTCATTTTTTTCAATATTTATAACTTCATGAGTTACAATTTTTCCATTAAAGTTACCTTCAGCCCCTAAATAACTAACTGTATCACCAATTTCTATTGTTTCTGGATCAACGTCTTTTGATATAAGCACATCACCAATATTATATTTTGGTTCCATACTTCCTGTAACTACAGTAAATAATCTATAGTTTAAAAGTGCCATTTTATTATCTGTAAATCTTTGTAAGCATACTGCTAATACAAAACATGCTAATGCAATAACAAGTAATGTATTTAAAACACCTTTTACTAGATTAAATATTTTTTTAAATTTTCTTTTTTTCATACTACTCTACAAATAATCTTGTGTCCTTTCTATATATTCATCCATTGCATCTCTAAATTTATTTTTAACGTCTTTTTGACCAATAGATTCTTTATTTTTCATAGCTTCAATTTCTTTAGAGAATAGTTGTAAAAGTTCTTCATCTGTAATTTTAATTCCTAGTTTAAATAATAATGATACTATTCTTCTAATTTCTTGTGTTATTAAAACGCCAGCTGTTTTTTTAAGATTTTCTTTTTGCTCTGATTTCTTTTTACTAATACAATTTAATGTTAAATAATCAATCATGAATGAATGATTTAATAAATCTCTAATAATATCATCGCCATCAGATTCTACTCCTTCTTCTGGTTCAGCATCACTCATATCATATTTTGAAAGATATACCCATAACTTCATTGCAACTTGGAAATTAGGATTTTTAAGTATTACGTTTGTCTTAGTAATTGGAGGTTTTACAAATGCTGCACGTTCTTTTTTTAGACCTGTACAAAATTCACTTCTTCTCCAAATTGACATATATTTTTTGATTTTTTCAATTCGAGGTAAGATTTCTTCGATTTGTTTTCTAAATTTTTCTGCCCCTTCTCCTTGAAGATCTTCGATGGCATTAATTTTAAATTCAATTCCAAATCTACCTGCATTACTATTTGATTTCCCACTATACTCTAGTGTTTTTTCATTTTTAATTTCAAAGTTTTCTAACTCTTCAATTCTTTGTCTAACAAATCTTTCTAGTTTATCTAGTAAAGTATATGCTACACGATTTTCGTATGTATTGAAGGTGTCTATCCCTCTAATATTAAGTAATTTAGAGGGAATAACATCTCCAGTCTTTTCATCTACTCTATCAATATAAAATGTATGTCTTGATAAATCTTTAACTGTTTCTACAGTTGTTTTTTTTGCTTTTTCAATTTTTTCTACATTAGCTTCTGTAATTAAGGCTAGTTTAGGATTTCTTACAATATTATCTAAATATGGTAAAGCATCTTCAACTATTTGTACCCATTCAAAATCTAATGTATCTCCTGATAAAACCGAATCAAAATGCATTTCACTTTCGATTTTACTCATAAATGCTTCACATCTAGCATTAACATCTTTATCTAATATTTCGCTTAAAATTTTTGTCATATGTTGTTACCACTTTCTAAATTGATTTTTTAATACGTAGTAGATATTCAATACATTCAACCATGTTACCTTCACCAAATTGGTTATTTAAGTATTTGATGAATGGATCAATTTCATCTGCTATTAATGCTAAGTTTAATTGTTCAAATTTACGGAAAATCTTTTTAGCAATAAAGTAATCTATTGCTGAAACTTCTTTTCCACCACATGCTACATAAACTGAAACAAACACTCTTAATTGTTTCATGATACGATTCCCGAACGCAACTCTGAAATGGTTAATTACATAGTCGTCCATTTCATTAATAAGTTTTAAACTTTTTGCTGATAATGGGATATCTTCACATGCTTGTTTGAATAAACCTTCTAAGTAAGAAGAATTTATACTTACTGATTCTTGTTCTCTACATTCAAATGGATCAACTTTTGTATTGATATCGATTGGCATAGCACGGTCATAAACCTTATCTGTAACCATGAAAGTAGAGTCGTCGTTGTTGATTGTTCCTATATACCATAGGTTACCTGGTAATTTAAATTTACCATTAATTATTTTTTTAGGGTCATTAGGCCATCCACTTGCAACTAGTTCGATTACCCATTTATCTCTACTAGGCATTTCAAGAATAGATAGCATTTCTGCAAAATAATATTCCACACGGGCGATGTTCATTTCGTCTAGTATTAATGTGTGAACATTATCATCATATGTTGCAGTATACATTTCAACTAATGATTCAGATTCATTAAATTTCTTCGTGAACTCATTGAAGTATCCAAGGAACTCTGTTTTATCACGCCAAGACGGTTGAACCGCAGCAACGCATGAATCATTATTAACAAATTTTCCCCAAGCATATGCTAAGGAAGTTTTCCCTGTCCCAGAGATACCTTGTAAGATAATTAACTTACCACAAGCAAGTCCAGCAATAAATGGTCTTAATAATACTGGGTCATAATATAAATGTAATTGACTTGCAGCATAACATCTAAAATCATCTAATAATTGCTCTAAATCAAAATCATTACCATAATTTTTAGGTTTAATCATTTCATATTTTTCATCAATCATTGTACAGTTAGGGAAACGAATTCCTTTATTTGCTTCATTAGGATCTTCTTCTTCATCTTCACCTTTTTTGCCTTTACCAGAAGATTTTCCACCTGACCCTGCACCATCATCTTCAGCATCAGGATTTAATCCTAATTGAGAAACCTTCATTGCCATTAATTCATCATTTTGTTTTGATAATTTTAAAACTTGACTATTTAAATCAGCTATTTCATCAAGTAATTCATCTTGATTAAGTTTTTTCTTACCAAATCTAAATTTACCTTTTAAAGCTAAGAATATTATAGCTAATAATAATCCAAATATAACAACAAGTATTCCGATTGCAAACGCTGTAAATACCCATTCTGGACCATTAAAACTTTCTTTATAATCATTTATTATTTCTATATAATTTTTAATATTAATAACTTGTTTGAATCCTTCAACAATACCACGAAACATCATTTTCATTCCGTCCATGAATATTGAAATAAATTCAAAGAAAAATCTTATAAATGTATTCATTATTTATCCCCCTCCTTTATATCTCCAACAATTTCACTAATATCTTCTAATACTAGTTTATCTAAATGATCCTCTGGGAACATATTTTTAATTTCATCAACATTTACCTTATCTGGTATTACAAATACATAATCTCCTAAATATATATTTGATTTAAATCCAGATTTATTTTCAATATCTCCATCAATTAATATTGCAAATTTATAACCATTAAGTTTTTTCTTTTTAATAAGTTCTTTATATTCAACTAAAACATTATATTTAATTAAAATAATTGTATTTTCTTTAGCATATTTATCATCAATCATTTTTAGTATTGAATCAAATTTTGTTTTCTTTTTGTAAAGTGTATCAGGTAAATACATTACATATTTTTTATTAAAGTTTGTTAAAATCATGTCTTTAATAAGTTTCATTAATAATAAATTAATTAATACAACCATCTTATCCTCAGCAATTATTCCAGTTGTATACATTTCATCTATTACATTTTCATTATAAATTTTATTAAATTTAATATTATGTTCTAAATTTAAACCATAAATTCTTTTATTAAATTTAAATGCATTAAAGTTAAGAACAAACATATCTGTTTCTAAATTTTTTAATAATAGCTCAATTACATTTATATATTTCTTTTGGATTTTTTTGATATTAACGATTGTTTTATTTATTCGTTGTTCATTCCATTCATGTTCTTTTCCAAAATTAATAATTTCATTATGATAATGTTCTTTTATTTGTTCTGGTTGCATTTCAGTATAATCTGTACATTCTAAATTAATAATTAATTTAAATATACTTAAATACTTAACAACTTTATATTCATATTCTCTATCTTGACCATGATAATTTGATATTAAATTTTTTCCGTAATTAGCAACATATTTTTTAATTCTTTCAATATTTTCAACATTAGATGAATTTGATATTTCACCTTCGTTATAAAATTTTGAATCAATATATGCTTTAATAATTTCGCTTTTAATAGTTGGTTCATTAACTAATTGTTTTTCATCTTCAGTAATTAAATCAATATATTCATTTAATTCTTCTGATTTAACAAACATTATTTTTTCAATTACATTTTTAAATTTCTTAGATTTTCTTTTTTCTTTTAATTTTTCTAATGTAATTTTTGTTAATCTTTCATCTTCTAATGCTTGTTTTTCAAGTTCTTCTTTTCTTTTTTGTTCTTCTTCTAAATCTTTTGCTTTTTGTTTTTCTTCGAGAATTCTTCTTTCTTCTTCCTCTTCTTCAGCTCTTAAGATTTTTCTATTTTCTCTTAATTCATCAAATTCTTCATCCATTGATGTTGTATCAACAGTAATCATTGCTGATTGTTCATTATAAATATTATTTTCAATTATAATTTCTTCTTCAGGTTCTTCTTCTTTTACAACTTGTTTTTGTAGACTATCAATTTCACGTTCTAAATCAGTTACTACAATAATATCTTCTGGGTCAACATCTTCTTCTACATAAGTTTCTTTTGACTCAGGTTCTTCATCTATTTCAACTTTTTCTTCTTCAATTTGTTCATCTTCAGATTCTTCTACGTCATTTTCTTCTTCATGTGTTTCGATTTCAACTTCATTATTTTGAATTTCTTCAAATTCTTCTTCTAAAGAATTATCGATTTCTTTATTTTCATCATCAAATTTTTCGTCTTTTTTTATAACTTGTTTTTTGTCGTTAAACATTATATTAATAATAAATAATGTAACAATTAATGCTATTAATACCCCTTTATTAAATAAGGTTTTTCTTAAGAATCCAAATGCTGGTAATATTTTTACGACTTTACCAACTATTTGTTTTTGATCTACTGGATCATCTTTAGAATTATTAGCATCTCCTTTTGTAATATAAGTGCCGTTGTATTTTTCAATAACTCTATGTGTTATAAATTCGCCATCTTTTTTAAATGTTATAACATCTTTTAATTTAATTTTATCTGTTATTTTTACGATTATCCAATCTCCACTATTTATTTCATCCGCCATACTATTTGTTTGTACTTCAAATACTGAATATCCAAAAAAACTAGAATAATCATTTTTAAATAATTTAAGTTGTATAGTATTATAAACTGATATTATTAATACTATACTGAAGATAAAAATTAAAAAATTAAGAGCAATGTTAATCAATTTTTCTTTTAAACTTAAATCTTTAAATTTCATTAATATCATCCATATCTTTCTATAATCCCTACTATATATAATTTTAACACAACGAGTAAAGATTTTCAACCAATTATAAGAAGAAAAAAAAAGACCTTTTATAGGTCTTTAAATTATAAATCGTCAGATAAGATTTTCTCGATATCGTCATTTAATTTATCGATATCAAAATCATCGTCTTCATCTTCATCACTTTCAGCTAAAGCTTCTTTTCTTGCTTTTTCAAGTTCTCTATCTAATAATGACATTTCATCATCATCTTCAACAACATGTTTTTTACGAGGTCTTTCCTCTTCCTCGTCTTCTTCAGCAACACGTTTTTTGCGAGGTTTTTCTTCTTCCTCATCTTCTTCAATTAATCTTCTTTTACGAGGTTTTTCTTCTTCCTCATCTTCTTCGATTAATCTTCTTTTATGAGGTCTTTCAGCTTCATCATCTTCATCTTCAATAATTCGTTTTTTACGAGGTCTTTCTTCTTCTTCCTCGTCTTCTTCAATCACTTTTTTCTTACGAGGTCTTTCTTCTTCCTCATCTTCTTCTTCGTCTTCATCATCTTCATCACCATATTTAATTTCAACAATTAATGAATAGATTTGAGAAATAAAAATAAAGAATATTGGAAGAACAATTACAAATAAGAATCCCCAACGATTTAAGATTATAGATAGAATGTCGCCGATTTTTGGAATAATTTTATCAGCTGTACCGATAACAAATTCCATAGAATAATATTCACCATTTTCATATGAAACAGCACTTTCTTCGATAAATACTTCTTCAATAATACCAACATTTACGCTTACAGCTCCGCCTGTTTCAAGTTTATATGTAAATATTTCATCTCCAACATTAATTCGACTTATCTTTTTGTTTTTAACAATTACTAAGTCACCTTTTTTGTACTTAGCATTTGATAAATCTTCTTTTATTAATAAGAAACTATTTTCATTAATCTCTGCAACCCCAAACTTATTATAGTTTAATACAAATACAGTCATTGCAATTGCAAAAGTAAAGAAGATAATACCTAAAATGCTAAGAATAATATTTTTTATTAGTCTTAATATTTTCATCTTATCACCTATTATAATAATAACATAATCCAATTTTAATATCAATTATTATTGACATATGTCACTTTCTTCAAGTGTAAAGTAATCTACACTGTAAATTTCATCAAATGTAGTCTTATAAAATTTTAATGCTATATCTTGTGATGCTGGTAATTTTAAAGTAATTGAATTAATATATCCTTTATCATCTAAAGTATATGATTCATATTCATCAATATTACCATCTAATCTAAATAATTCTGAATCAAAACTAAGTTTTTGACATTTTGGTTCTTCAAATAAATTAGAAATTGTTAACATATCAAAATTATCATAACTATCATAGTATTTTTTTATTTCTTTTGTTACAACTTCTCCTTTATGTAGGTAAAAGGAACCACTAATTTTTTTACGATATGGTTCTGTTGATTCAACTTCAACAACAACAGTAACATCATCGATTTCAATTTCTTCTTCTGTTGTTAATTTAAAAGCAATATCTTGTGATGCAACTTGATTACTCCATACATAATTTCCAAGTTCACATTTAGTTTTATTATAATCTGTTACATCTACTTCATCATTTGTATTATTTATACATTTTTCATAACTTGATAAAGTCCCTTCTAAAGTATCAGAATTATTTGTTGTAAAAGCACATAATACTTTATCTTTTAAATCTCCTTCAACTTTACAAGTTGCTTTATATTTAATGTCATATTCAGTAATTTGACTAGATCCAATTGCATTTTTTAATGTAAACATAACATCATTCCCATCCCATGTTGTATTTACATTTTTTAGTGTATCGCTATCAAGAGTATCGCTTGTAAAATAGAATTCTTTTGAATTTAAGAAATAATTATAAACATTGTTTGCAATATATTTAGAATAAGTAAATGTTACATTAAGTCCAACAATTGCAATTATAAGTCCTAAAATTAGAACTATTTTTTTCTTATGCTTCTTCATTTTCTTTCACTCCTATTTTTTGCCAACTCTTAGCTTCAATATTTATATAATCTACTAAATTAGCATATATTTCATCATTATATTCTGATGGGAATTCAACAGTAATTTTATAATTATCTAAATTTGTTTCACTATGTTTTAAAGTCATTACTTCAGTGTTACAAATTACTTCATTTGTATCAGCATCTCTACTTGATGTATTATCACAAGTTGAAATTAAATGACTTTCTTCATCTTCAATTTTATATAAATTAATTTTTAATGGTACTAATTGAAATGTTTTAATAATTAATTGATATTCTAATGTTACATCACTAATACTCTCTTCTAAACTATTTTTAATACTAAATAAGAATTCAGAATTGAAACCTGGTTTTAAATCAACTAATGGTAACTCAATGTTATCTAATTCTTCTGTATTAAATACAAATTTAGCAATATTAGTATTATTAGAATTCAGGGTAGATTGAGAGTGAAAAAATGAATATGTAAGCCCTGAACTAAATGTTATAGCTATTAAAAATAACAAAACGCCTATAATTCGGTATTGTTTTCTCATATTTTCACTCCTATCTATTTAACAATAAAGTACTTATCTTGTGTACTAATTAGTTTTGCATCATCATATAATTGGAACTGGAATTTATAACCATTTGTTTCGATATTATTAGTATTAATATTAAGTTCATAATTATTTATTTTTTTATTTTCTTCATCATAAATTTCTAATGTGTCAACTATGTTATAAATACTATTAATATATAAATTTAATTCATCTTCTGTAAATGTTCTTAAATCAATTAATTCATAGTCTTGATTTATAGGATTTAATGAAGATTTTTTATAAAGGGCTAATTTTACATTAGGATTTGTAAGTTCGCCTTTATATTTAATTTCAAATGGTATTTTAAATAATTCATTTTTTGTTAAAATTTGATCTGCTTTATCCATTTTTATTTCAAACTCATAATCATATTTAACTTTATTATTTGAAAGAATTGCTTTAATTTCAATTTCATTTGTATTTATATTTTCTAAAATATATCCATCATATGCAATATAATTAAATATTTTAAAATAATATGTACCTTGTTTTAAGTTAATATCACTTTCAATTGTTTTAATCGTTAAAGTATCATTTACTTCAGAAATACCATTTTCTAAATTAATATGAACAATATTATCTGAATCAGGATAATATTCTTTATCTTTATAAACAAAAATCATATTAGACATTTTATCTTTTGTAACGATATTTCCATCACTATCTAAAAGTTTAATTCCAAGTCCTATTTTCATTAACTCATATTTAGTATTGTATACTGTATTTTCATTAAATTTTAAATAGTCTAATTTACTTGTAAAACCTATTTTAGTTTGTGAATTACTATTTAATTCAACAACATTATCTTTATAATCTGTTTCAAGTACTAATGGAGCATCGTTATTATCAATTATTACATTAAATGGTTTTATTTGATCATAAAGTGTTGGTCTTATTGTATTTAAACCAGCATTACATACTTCTAAGTATGCTTGTACATCTAATAAGTTTTCTCCCATTAAGGCATTACTAAAATCAAATGTAATAGTAAATTCTTCATTGATTTTACCTGATTCTTCATAACTATTTTCAACATATTTAATTTGATTATTTATAGTTCCTACTTCATTAAATAATACTAATGGATACGTTGCATAATTATTTTCATCATAACCATATTCATCATTTTCAGTTGGTATTACATATGTATAAACTTTATTTAATACAAAATCTATTAATGTAATTTTTGTATTTTTTGGAAGTAATACATTTGTTTTAAGATTATGGCTATATGTTTGATCAAATTTACCTTCATTATTGTAACTTGTTTCAATAGTAATTGATGATTTATTTGTAATATAATTTCCTAAATTTGAACCTTTTTCAGTTCCTGGATAAATGTCTGATTGAATGTATCCATCAAGTAAGAAAATACTTGAATTAGCATAACTTATATTACCACTTATATCGGTTGTTTTAGCATATACGATAACTTTACCAACATCATCAATTAAAATTGGCTCATCATATTCTTTATAATTTAATTCACTTAATTCTTCAATTTGTGTATATGTTAATGCTTCTTCACTTATATAATATTCAATTTTATCTATTCCTGATAAATCATCAGTTGCTGATATTGTTAAATTTTTAGTTCTATCTAATACAAATTCATCAGGTTCTTCTATAAATTCTTGCCAAATATTATTATCCATTTCCATTGTAATAATTGGAGCATTATTATCTAAAACTAGTAAATCTGAATTAATATATTGTACTTCAGATTCTTTTTCAATCTTAGCATAAATAATATATTCACTCTCTTCTTCTAAAGTGATTACTCCATCAAATAAAATCCAATCTTTATTTAAAAGTTCATCTTTTGTTAATGGATTAATATTAGTTCCTGATTCTATAATGTAATAAGCATTTGTATATGGATTTAATTCATCAATATTTTCAATACTGAAACTTATTGAATTTCTAAATCCTTTTTTATTAAGTTCATTACTATAGTTATTCCATGAATAAATACCTGCGTGGATATTAGCTATCGGATTTGATATATCATCAAAATAAAGTATTGGTAATTCATTTTTTTCATAAACCCATAAGTTATCACTATTATTAGCTAAATCCGATTTATTTACATATTCGTTATATCCTAAATTTTCTTTAAAATAATCATTATTTGATAATTCTTCTAGTGATTTTTGGAAGATTAAACCTTCGTATGTTCCATTATTGATTGGTGTTAATCCATTTATATAGTAAGTATTATCAGCAGTGACATTAGTATTTATTACTGATGATATTAAATAATCATTAGCACCCGCATGTACTGAGTCATTAATTGCAGCACTATTAATATTATTTATAATACCAACTAATCCACCATAATAAGTTCCTTCTGTATCTCCTGTGTTATATGAGTTATTAATATTTAAAGAACTATTATTATTTTCAATTGTTGCAATTAATCCAGCTGATACATTTTCAGCTACTATATTTCCTTTATTATAAGAATTATTAATTTCTATTTCGCCTACTGCTTCTGCTATTAAACCGCCAGCATTATATTTACCATAAATATTAGCTTTATTGGCTACATTATTAATAGTTGAATTTTTAAGGTGTGCTCCAATACCAGCTATTGTTGCTTTTTCTAACTCTATATTATAATTTAAATTTGTTAAATCTATTTTAATTGTTTCTGAATCAGTAATTACATTTATTTGAATATTTGAACCTAAAAGTTCTAATTCGAAAGTATCACTATCATAAGTAATACCATTAATTTCTAAAATATAATCATGATCATCAACATTTGTTACACTTATATTTCCTGTTAATTTTTGGTTATCTATTATTAAACCTGAAATAGAATGATTGTTAATTAAATTAATATTTAAACTTTGTTCTCCTATTAATTCTATATCTTCTTGTTTTGTTGATAGTACTTGTGAAAAATTTTCATTTCTATTAAAAATATTTCCGTTTACAATTACATTATTAATTGCTGTATTTTCAGCATTACTTACAAGTCCTGCTGTATTTATACCACCTTTTACATAAATATTATCAACATATAAATTATTAATAGCACCTTCTAAATTAGTAAATAATGCCGCATTATCTTTGTTTTTATCATTCATATAAAATCCATATATAGTATGGAAATTACCATTGAAAGTACCTTTAAAATTATCTAGTGAATCAATTATATTAATTGAACCAATTTCATTTTTAAATTCACTATCTTCATAATATTTGTTATTTTCTTCATTTACGTAATATGTTACTTTATCTAATATGTATAAAAGTCCTAATTCTTCACTATATGAAAATTTACCTTTATTTATAATAATATCAGTATTTAATGTAAAGTATTTGTCTTCATAATCTTTTGTTTCTAATTGTTTTTCAAAGAATGCTAATTCAGCACCGTTTGAAATAACATAAGGATTTTCAAGGGAACCATTCCCTTTTCTATAACTTGTTGCAACTGTTATACCGTCCCACTCTGTTACTCCCATCAAACTTGTACGATTATGAAGTCTAGCAAAAGTTGGAAATACTACTGTTGCTAAAACTATTAATATTGAAATTACTGATATAATTAAAATTTTATTTTTATTATTAATTTTTTTAAATCTATATCTCATATTACACTCATCCCTTATTATTATTTATTCTACTTAAATTATAACATATTAATACTAAAAAAAGAAACTTTTTTATTTTGTTTCTTCTTTTGATAAAATATTTGATAGTTTTGTTATAAAGTCGATGTCTTCCGCTTTTATTTCACTATCTTGTATAAGTTTTTCTCTTAATAAGAAATCAACTTTATTTAAAATACCTTCAGCATCTTTTAATGCATCATCTTCTAAATTTATATTATTTAATTTATGTTTATTTATAATAACTTTTTCTAAATCATATTCTCTTAAGAAAGGAATATTATCTACAAGTGCTAAAGTTGGGTCAATTGCAAAATAATCAAAT
>JAEIGA010001382.1_pt1 | contig 37756 bp, 51 predicted proteins | sample 9270691 | NCBI WGS metagenome assembly JAEIGA01 (sample SAMN17057246, study PRJNA624740) | gut metagenome | biome: biome; isolation source: fecal sample | host: Bos grunniens | place: China: Xizang | collected 2019
CGATGCTATACCCTGCTTATACAGGTTAACCACCTCTTCATTCGTGAGGTGGCGATATGGCTCAAGGTCTGCGAGTACCATCATTCTCTGACGCTGCGCTGGGTTATTGCGATATTCGGTGTCGATAATCCGATCTTGGAGGGCATCGAGTTCAGCTTCGTTTGCACCTGCTTCCTTCGCCTTGCGATAGCGCTCTCGGAGTTCAGCCGCATCGTAGATGTAGAACTCTGTGCCGTAGTTGATGTCAGCACCGAGGTAGTCATCTCCATACCTTAGTCGGCATATCGTCTCATCGACCCATTTCTGAGCCGACTCGAAGCCTCGTTTTACCCTGTTCAGGATGGACGTCTGCGACTCGAAGTTAGCGCGTATCTGCTGCTCATTAAGTGCATCTCGCGTTGTGATTTCCTCGTTCGTACCGACAACAGCCGTGATGATATTTGTCCTTAGACGCTCTTCCTCATCGACATTGTAGTCGAGGCTATCCCTGTCTACCGTTAAGATGCTGACGGGATTCCTGAGGTCAGGCTGGCCATCTTTCGGAATGGGTACCTCAACGAAAGACCCTGCGCCTACGATTCGCTTATTGCCGCATTTCGGGCATCTCTGCAATAGCCCTGCGTCATCGAACTTGTAGTGGCCTTGCCTGTCGCGGATATAACCGCCATCGCAGTAGTCTCCGTTCTCGGCATTCGAGAAGTCGCACGCTTGTTCGTAGCCGGAATAGATGGGGTAGCTGCCGTACAGGTCGAGATGCTTCTTTGATATGTGGTAGAACAGTAGCCAGTCGAGGTTGTCAAGCTGTCGCGTGAGTGGACTTCTCTTGACGTGTGGATTGCGTAGGCTAATAGGCTCGTCCCAGAAGAACCTCGCTGGGCAATACCCGATGTCGTGACTGCGCTCCATTAGCAGTTCACCGACATTATCTGTCTTATCACGTCTGAACACTCGGAATGTCTCATCGTCCATTACGGCTATCCTGTCATCATGCTGCCTGAATGCTATCCATTCCATTTGACCTGTCGTAGGATTCGCCTCGAACGTAATGACGTCAGCGATGGGCAACCAGTAGAAGTATGGCTCAGGCCTGTCTCCATCTTGATCTTCAGGAAGGTCAACGATAAGCACGGAGTTGATTTCCGTTTGGAAGAACTCCCACCCTTTAGTCGACCATATCTCAGGCTCTTTGAGATGCGCTTTCCTGTATTCTTCCCAGTCGGCTTGTTCATCTGCTGACGTGAATTGATAGTCGAAAACGGGATTACGTCCATCGAAGATTCGAGCCAACTTATCAAAGCAAATACCCGTCACCTCATTCGTGTAGACTGGGTAACGGAATAGCGATTGGAAGACCTTGAATTTGTCGTGCGGAATAAGATTAGATACGAACGCCAAGAAGTCGCTCGTTGGCTGGAGAATGTATGCACTCAATTCCGTCTGCGCGTGGAATCGGATGCGATTCTGATGGATGATTGCTTGGTGGATAACACCTCGCTCTCTACCATCAGTTATCTCCCTTCTTATTCTTTCGACTGATATTGCCATTTTCGCACTTGAATTGTGAATCGTTTGGAATGTGCCACCCACCATTATTCGGCATCCTTAGGAGATTCTCAGCATGCTCTATGCTGAACTCTCTCGGTTGTACGCCTGCTGCCTTGCACGCAAGCGTAACAAGCGTAGTCTTAGCCATTATGCTGGTACGAGGTCGGTGAGAGGATTGAAGTCTGTCGGAGTGACAATGGCGAGGTCATCGCTGAAGTTAGGCAAGAATGCCCATTGGATGGCATTGCTGTCAGGCGCTTCGAGACCACCATGAGTCTTATCGCCAATGAACAGTGAGCGGATGGGGATGGGGTAGTAGGTGGTGGCCGTAGTCTCATCCTGAATGGCCTCGATATTGCCATTCTCATCGAAGAGGTAGACACCGAGGTTGTCAGCCCACGACTCGCACTGGAGTTGCTTCATCGCCTTGATGATGGACTGGGGGATTTTGCGCATGACGCCAGTAAAGGTGGTGGGATTGCGGCCGATGATCTCTTCCACGCCACCGAGGGTCTCGTTTCCACCACCGAACGTGATTGGCTCTCCAGCCTCGGAGGTAGGCGCTTGGATGTAGGGTGATACAACGACCTTCGTTCCATCGGTAGCGGCCATCAGGGCAGTCCAAGACGCTTTCAGGCCGATTGCGGCTGAACTGGTGAATGAGTTGCGGACACCTGCACTGGTGTGGAGTCGCTGGAACGCGACCTTCTGAATCTGACCAAATGATTCTGCGCACTGCACGTTGGGAATAGTCTCAAGGGAGGCAGCGGCTGGGCATTGACAAGTAATCATAGTTTGGAATTTTTGTGGTTATTATTAGTATAAAAAAGGCTAACCCATTGCCTTGCACGGCACAAAGGTACACATTTATTTTTAACGGCCAAAGGTTTTATGATTTTTTTGCGCTTATTTGGCATTTATCTTACACGTATGCCCCTGTTTTCATGTCCGTAAGGGTATATACTACCCTGCGCAATTTCCTTTTCGTAGATGCCAGTTAAGGCATCCTCAGGGTCATCGTGCTTGTTCGAACCGAAATCACGGAGAAAGGTCGTTATGTGATTATATGCTTTAGGGTATCGTTCATTCCAACCAAACGGGAATATGATGTGCTGGTTGACCATAGCGGAGTTGGTTACGACCCTTGACTCTTTGTTTGCACCCTGATAGAATGGCGCTGTCAAGGCTCTTACCTTTTTTGCGATTGTCTTGGCAAACTGCGCACCGCCATTGTTCGTCTCTATCCACGCTTTCTGAACATTGTTCCTGTTTATAAGCGCAGGGACAGTAATAGTTGTGACCTCGGTCGGTTCGTCAGTTAACTCAATATCCGTAATCAGGGCGAACAGGAGAGGCTCCATACGGCGAGTCTGCTCATTGAAGATGCTGCTTTCCGACTTGAAGATGTCGTATGTGAACGCTGCGAGTAGGTCATTCCCTTCATCGGCCACATCTACATAGCACCCTGTGCGTATGTATGTACCCCAATCATTTTTGTCGGCCCAAGTCTTGAATGGCTGATACAACCTACCTTCAACGCTGCTTGGATTGCCTTGGAATAGACATTGGAATTGTATCGGGTCGAGCTCCCTCTGTGCTTCGAGTTTTTCGAGGGAGTGCCTCTGAGGCCATAATGGCTCACCTTTCTCTCGTTCGTCTATCTCGGTTGCTGCGCCCGTCTTGATGGCCTCGAAATTGATGCGCACCCACGCCCCTTTCGGGATGTCTGTAAGGTCGCTCCATCGCTTGACATCGATGATCTGTTCGCCACTCACTTCGAGCCTACCGATGAGGTCATCTTCGTGCCAACGGGTAAAGACTATCAGTTCCTGTGAGTCATTGTGCAAACGTGTACGAACAACCGTTGTGTACCACTTCCAAGCTGCCTCACGAACAACTGGGCTATTACCTTCTGCGTAGTCCTTATATACGTCATCAAGGATGGCTACATCTACCGTCTTACTGGTTAATGCGCCACCTCTACCGACTACTCTCAGGCTACCCCTGCGCCCTACCACCTCGATAACATCGGAGTTCCTGAGGTAGTTATTCGACATCGTAACAACATTCATGCCGGATAGGGTGGTATTCGGGAAGATTGCCCTATATTGCTCGGTGTCGATTATCCTCTGAACATCTCGGTTGAAATCACGCGCTATGCCCGAAGCGTAAGAGCCGATGCATATCCTTATGTCGGGATTAAGACCGAGCATGAACGCTGGGAGCATTCGGCTCGACCCTTCGGACTTACCATGCTGCGGAGGCTGCTGCACGATTAGCTTCTTTATTTGGCCATGCGCGAACATATCGAGAACCTTATAGTAGGACTGGTGGAATGGTTCTACTATAAGGTCTGGGCGGATATAACGCGTGAAATTAATCAGCCGTTTCTTCGCTGCTGTTCGTATTATCAGTTCGGGATTTATATTCATAGTCCTGTATTCGGTCAGCTATCTCGAATAGTACGTCATCGGGAAGTTTGATTGTACTTGTATGCTCACCTTGCACCTTCGCGTTGATGTCGTAAGCACCTCTCTGCTGCCAGTGCTCAGGGTCTCCATTGGTAAGCGCGAAAATGACCGCAGCCGTATTCGGTGGAACAAACTTCTTGATGGTATGCTGTTCCTTGATTCTCGGCCTGTCATCGCCATTCTCATCCTTCTCTCCTGATGGGACTTGGATGACCTTCTTTTCTGTATACTCGAAGCCTTGAACAAGTTTGCGGAGCGAATACTTCGCCTCGATCGTGATTTTCTCCTTGAACTCACCTCTCGCCACCTTGACGCTTTCTGCGAATTCAGCGTCATTCTTCAGCCATTCGTAGAAGGTCTTGCGGCCAATACCGACCTTAAGGCATATCTCCGATACGCTGAAGCTATCCTGTGAAATATAGGATAGCGCCTCTGCCTTAAGAGCAGATGCATCGAATCCAGCCCTTCTCATTTTAGTGTGACTCTAATGTTTCTATTGTGCGGAGCAATCAGTCCATACTCTGCGAATCCTTCGAAGCCGCCATGATTGCCGATGAGCCATGCTTTCGCTTCTTCTACGCATTCATTGTATGGCCTAGTGCGTATTATACGTCCATCCTCATTTTTGAAGCGGATGCATTCATCGCCAATGGCGCATTTCGTCTTGACAATATGGCCAAATTCCTGTGCGAGTATATGGCACATAATGTTGAGCGTCACATCTGCTTTCGTAAAGTCTTTACCATGTAGTCCACCACCAGTGACGGCTCGGCCCATATCTGAACCGAGTTTACGATTCGTAGCGCCTGAGTCTACCGATAGACCGCCTGTCCACGAACCTATCGGATTGATGTCGCATATGTGGACTCGCTCTCGCATCAGTGTCTCAAAGATTTCGCTTCTTACCTGTTTCCTACTTTTGTTGGATTGGCAGATGATAATGTGATACATGTCTGCGCAGATTGTGTCAATGATATATTTACCATCGGAAGTGCCGAGGACACCAGCAATGCGTGTGAGCAGCCGTTCTTCCTCGTTAATCGGATATCCAACGAATATCCCGTTATCCCCACATCGGAATCCTAAACCCTGATTGTCGCTGAGATGCTTATCCTGAGGATGAATATAGATATTGTAGTAATCCTGTTGACCTGCGATTCGGTCGACTATCTCCTTGATCGCTTCGGACTCCATTGCTACTGTTGTCTCAATGATGATATTGCAAGCCTTGTGGCCTATCAACACTTCGACTGCGCATCTTGGGTTCTCACGAAGACTGTATGCGTAATCTACGATTGCCCCTGCGATTCTATCCGCAATCTTGTCAGGGTGCATTTTACTTACTTTCTCGAACATAATTATTCTGCTTTTTTGTTGTATTTATAAATGATGTTGCCTTGTTCGTCCTTGCCATCGGGTATCATAATACCCTCGAACATATTGTAGGGACTCTGACCATCATGAGGGTTATTCCACAGCCAGCGGAGATACCTTGCCATCGTCATTCCGTAGAACTTGGCTCGCGCCTCGCTGCTCTTGCAGTTGTAGCCCTGCGCCCGACCCCATTCGTATTCATGAAGCTGGTTGACATCACTCTCGATGTCGCTCCAAGTAACGACCCCTCTTTCCTTGCATATCTTAAGTGCTTCGCAGAATTGCCCGTGCGAATAGTTCCATGTCGGAGGTAATCCACAGCAACTTCCATTGTTGCACAATTCCTTGAAGTGAGCATCCGATACGTAGAACCGCAATGAGTTCCTTGCCTGTCGACTCGACCACTTCGACTTCAACGATACCTTCCTTGATAGCTGCGAGTACCGTCTTGTTCCCTGAGATGATACGGCCATTCCTGTCTATAAGTATTGAGCGCCCTGCACCATATTCCTGTATGCTTCGCTCAAGCAATTCCCGACCTCTCTCTGTACCGAGGTTGAGATTCCTGTCATCTTGGATTAACTCTGATATTTTCATAGGCTATTTGTTTTAGACACCGCAAAGATACATTTAAAACACATTCGCCCCAAATATTTTACGTTATTTTTCACAAATTCGTATTCTGAGCGCGTTTTATCACGTCAACGTCCTCTCGCCTACCCTACCTGATTTAAGGCGCTCAGGGCGAAGAAAACACAATATGCGCCCCTATACAATGAAAGGAGCGCATATTCTTTGATGTCTATTTCTTTTCTTTGAATTCAGCGTGTAGCTGTGACAATTCCAACAACGTTAGTTCTAATTCCGTCTTGGTGTCATCGAGGAAGTGCTTCAGGATAGTGTTGTATGCCTGTTCGAAGCCTGTGAAGTACATTAGCTGTAGGTGGTAATTGTCCTTGATGCTTTCGTACTTGTCACTGGGCAATGCTTGCTTGATGCAGTTCAAGAACGCTCTATATCCATCCTCGGCTGCTTCTCTCGCCCAGTTGGCATCGTAGAGGTTGGAGTAGGATGATATCCGTTCACTAACGTCTGTTCTCATGAGTTGTTTTTTCTTTTTTTTCAAGAGCGTCTTTGTATTTTTGTTCGTATTTCATAATTCAAAGTTTAAAAGGTACAACATTCTGTTCAAATTGCTCCAACGCTTCGATGAATTTCTCTTTTGTCTTGTAGACCTTTCCGTCTATCATATAGTGCCGATAGGAACGTCCATGTGGCTCACCATTCTTAAATGGGACGCTGTCGCAAAAACGTATTCGCCCATCCTCGCTTGCATAGGTTGTGCAATGCATATCTTCCATCGACAAGTGACTGACGAAGTGGAATGGGATTTGTTTCAATTCTTCGTAGGTCATTTTTTTAACGTGTTAATGAGTCTGTTATTTAACTGGCGAACCTTATTCCAAATGATTCGGTATTCGCTTTCGAACTCTGTACCTGAGAGCCGTAGCCCTGCGGACGAGAGCGCTCGCCCAGCCTTGATAAGGTCTTGTTGGGCGAGCCGTAATTCTTTCTCTTTGTAAATCATAGTTAGAGCGTTATTTCGATAGAACGTACTCCGTAGCTGTTGTAGTATGCCCCTGCGTTGAGTCCTTCTTGCCTTGCCCATTCGCATACTGGTGTGAAGTACTTCGCTGGAATGCTCCAGGCCGATATCTTATGGATGTGAGTATCGCAGATTATGCGATATCTACCGCTGCTCTTAAGCATTTTCAACACATCCTCTGCGAGAAAAGGGAGTTCGGTTGAGACGTTGATACTCTGTCTCACCTGATCTGCTAATGTAGCCATAGTTCTGATGTTGTGGTGTTAGTAATTATCTCTTTCGTCCAATCCTAATACGCTGCGCTGATAGCGAGCCATAAGCGGACATTTGTAGCAGTTGCAGTCGCATGCTGTGCGTTCGCACTGCTGGTCTAATTCGTATTCAGTCATAGCGCCTACAAGTATTCGTAAATACATTCCTAAACGTATCGGGCATCGGTATCGTAGTGGGTCGCTTCCCAGTACTTGTACACGCACTTCTCTGAGGGATTCCAAGTATCGTAGCATACTCCGTTGACCACAGCCGTAAGATGGTTAGCGCATCGCAGTATATAAGCCCCTTTCGGATGCTGCTGGCAGAAATCCTTAACCTTCATCCTGCTCTCCCCCTTGATGACCTTGACCGGCTTTGCTATAAGACCCATTTCTTCGAACACCTTTGGGTAGACGGAATCTGAATTCGGGACGTCATACGTCTTACGCGCATGGGCGCAGAGCCTGTCGAATGCATCTATCCACGTCAGGCCTGTTACCATAGAGAAAGCGCGTATAACGCAGTCACACTTTCGCCAGCGCTTACTCCCGTCAAAAGTAGGATTGGAAGACAACCTACAGAAGAATTGTGTATCTTTATCTATTGCCATTTTGTTTGCCCGTCATGCCGTTAGCCCAGCGTTTAATTAGAGTGATTTGAATGCGTTGAGTTTAGCTTCGTATTGTCTCTTTGTCTCGCAAGCCTCTGTGTAGAATTCCCGTACTATGCTATGGACTGTCCTGTCTGCGTTGAATGGTTCGTCTTTCCAGTAGGTATCTTCGTACATCTTATCGAGGAGCGCGACAATCTTCTCTTGATATTGCTTGACCTGCTCAAGCCTCTTGATCGTTACCTGTCTCATCGTCTTTAATGTTTAATATGTACTTGGCTGCTTTCTCGGCACGGCTGGCCGCCATGACGATTGCTTTCGGGTCGCTTGATAGGTATTTCGACCACCCCTGAATATAGCCGCATGAATTGCGGAAGCACTTCTCATCGTCAAGACCTGCGTAGCTGCATAGCATTGCTGAACCGATTTCAGCGATGAGTTCCTCGCGTGAATACTTCTTTGTGCCGAACCCTGTTCCGAGGTCGCGATTCAGGCGCTTCTTATGTCCAGTGCTGTGGACGAGTTCGTGGAAGAGTGTACTGTAGAACTCATCTGTGGAGTCGTATTGCCGGATGGAAGGGACTCGCACGGTGTCCTTCGAGGGCGAATAGCAAGCAACCTTGGATATCTCGATGATAAGTTCGAGGCTCTCCCTGTCTACGTAGTCAGCGACAATCCTATCGGCCGTTTCGTCTTTCTGCGCATCCTGTGCCTCGACATAGTCCGTATTCAAGGTAGGCTCAACCGTTGTGTCGTTGATGCGGAAGACGTGGAAGTACTTGAGGATGGGGGTTGTCTTGATTTCCTCTTTCTCACCGTCATCGGTCATCTTGACCTCTTTGATGGTGTGCTTCTTGTAGAAGCAAACGATACTGGCTTTAGCGCCCTTCTTGATGCTGCCACCAGCCTGTTTGACCTGCTGGAAGGTGATCCATTCGCCTGAGCCGCCAAGCAACAACTGGTTGATGAACGAATACTCTTTACCTGTTGCGTAGCTGAATGCTCCCTTGCCGCCTCGCCATGGCTGATGCCATGGGATAATTCCTTGGTTGAGGCTGGCGATGATTCGGTCTGTGACCATTTGATATACGTTATTCATAACTTGATGTTAAATGAGTCGTTAAATGCTTTCTTAGATTGTTCACTGATGGCCGCTACAACGAATACTGGCTCTTTCTTATATCCTGAGCCATCGCATTCCTTGATGAGATGCCCTTCCTCATCCTTGGCGAGTTCTACTCTTACCGACCAATGTACATTCTCAGGGTAATTGTTCGCGTACTTGGAGACGGTCGTTATGCACTTCTCGATGGTGCAGTGCGTCAAGAACAGCCCGTGTGATTCGCGGACGAATACCCTGTACATAGGTGCAAAACTGTCTGCGGATGTCTGCACTTCCTTCTCGACTATAACGCTGGTGTTGTTGAGGAAAGCGTATCGGAGGCCATTGTAGATTGTGCAAGCGGTGATGTATGCCGCTTTGTTAGTTGTTAACTTCTTCATGATTGTACTTTTATTAGTTAGTGTATAGTGGGGAGCGGACTCCCCACTTGATGAATTATTTTACCTCATGCTTGTACCATACATTAACTTCGAATATTGGCATGCTCTCCCCATTGACATCCTTAACAGCTATATTCCAAAACACACCGTTATATTTGTATCTGTACTCGTACTTCTCTACGCATTCTATTGCCGTACGAACGAACGTGCTGGTTAGGCAGTCGGAATCTTTGTGGCATTTGATAACGCGGTATACACCGAACTTCTCACGTGTAATGTTCAACTCAGGGAGGAAGTCGAACTCAGAGCGGAGTTCCTTCTCAATCCTGTTTGCGACAATTGCTGCATGCCTGTCGGACTTAATTACATTCTTTTTCATTGTTGTCATAGTTCCTTTTGCTGTAGGGTTTAAAATCCGAAGATGCTGAAAATGCCATCATTCTGCTCACGCTCCTGCTTGCGCTCTGCCACAGCCTTACGAGCGGCTGCGAACCAGTTGCGGTTGAAGAAGAAACGCACGCGGATGTCCTTGGCGGCGGTCATGTCAGTGTATTGCATCCAAACCTCGATGCAGTAGCGACCTTCGCGCTTGCGGAATGGGAAAACGGTTGTGTAGATGTAGGGATTCTCGGCAGTGAACTGCTCCTTGATCTTTGCGAGTGCGTTGTTAGCCATGCTCATTGCCTCGTTGTAGTCCTCAACGCTGATGGTGTAAGTCTCACCCTTTGCAAAGCTCTTAATCTCGCTGATGTTGTTTGCTGTAGTCTTCATTGTTGTAATGTTTTATGTTTTGCGTGGAATCGGCCACGTCCGTTGTAGTTTGACGATGCAAAGATATAAATAATATTTTTTACTCCAAAATATTTTGCCAAAAAAATACTATTATTATGAATTATTTTTTTCAAATCGTATGTAAAATCGAAAAAAGGGACAATTTAATGCCCCTTCTTTCACTATTTATTATTTCTTTTCACGATAACCTGTTGCGTATGCAGCCCTTGCTTGCTTTTCGGCCTGTTCGCGCGTAGGATAAACCTTGCCTGTTTTACCCCATCGCCAGCCACCTTTGACTTTTTCTACTGGCATATTACTTTGGTTTGATATTTTCCCACGCTCGGTCATCGAGTAGAACGATGCGTGGATATTCGATTAACTCTCCTATGTGATGCAGATTCCATAGGCCTAACTGACCCTTGACAGGGAACTCGATTACCCTGCGCGGATTCCTCATAAGCCATCCGTAACCTTCCTTAGGCCGCTTCGCTGGCTCGATACATGTGTGCCGCCAATCGTCATCCGTAAACTCCGACAATGGCTTGACGCCATATAGTTCTACTATCCCGAGGCAGCAACTGGTCATCAATCCTTCGAGCGCTGGCCGTGAAGTTGAGCAGATGACAACATCGCCTCTGTAGTGGATGTTCTGACTGCGGACTTCTATGCTCTTACGCGCGTACTCTTGACCTTCTTGCCTGTAGGCTGGCTCTACGAGCAGACTGGCATACGGCTGCTTAACGGATAGCGCCTTATGAGTGACGCAACCTTCAGTACCTTCTTTTACCTGTATCATTGGAATAGTTCATCTTCGAGTGATGTGTCCTTGGGCTCAGCTTTCTCAGGCTGCTTGCCGCCAAGGAGTACTAACTTGTTTACGATGACCTCTGCAACTGTCCTCTTGACACCTTCGTTGTCATCGTAGTTCCGATATGTCATACGGCCACTAACGAATATCCTATCTCCACGATGGACGTATTTGTGTACGGTGTCTCCAAGGGAATTCTTGAAGACGAGATTGTGCCATTCAGTGCGCTCAGGGATGTCTCTTCCATCGCGCGTTGTAAAGGAGCGCTCAGTAGTAGCAAGCGTAGTAACAGCGACCGAGCCGCCATTCTCCCATTCATGGTAGTCGGGTGTCCTGCCGACATTACCGATAAGCATGATTTGGTTTAGCATAGGATAAGTGTGTATAGATGGTAAATAATGTCTCCGAGCGTGTAGAATACGCTGAAGATAATAAAGAGCGATGCTATAAAAAGCAACGCAGAAATGATGTTCTGCTTATTCATAACTGTAGTCTTGTTTGAGTAGTTCGATTGTCATTAGATTTTTGTTGTAGATTCTCATGTGCTTCCTGTCTCCATTCTCCCACCTATTGTGAGCCTCGAAGCATAGGATGTTAACATTGCGAGGGTCGATGGCCATCTCTGCGTATGCGCCTCTTGAGAGGATATGCGAGATGTAGACTGCGCTGTATTCGTGTAGTGGCCTCATAGTCTCTTCACAGATATGTGGCTTATGCGCCCAGCACCATCTGTAGAAACGTTCGTTCGATTCCTGTGTTCGGCCATTACCGAATAACTCTCTTTGGATCTGCTTTCTCAACCTGATGTCGAGTGCGAAATGGAAGGTGTCGATTAAAGGCTCTTGACCTCTCGACACCAACCAATCGTATTCGTATCTCTCGGTGACGTATATCATTCTCCGAAGAGTTGCAGTTGAGCCTGTTTACCTTCGTACAGATACGCGAACACTTCATCCTCGATTGTTTGTACAAGGTCTTTAAGTTCGTCCTCGAAACCAAACGAATCAGATTCGGTGCGGATGCGAGGTGTGTTGACTGCGACACACTGATCGTTCGCTACGCGATAGAGGCCAGTGAGGACTACGCCTGTTCCTGATAGGCTGACACCTACGGTGGATATCCTCTCTGATACACCAAAGACATCGTTAAAGCATTCGTCACAGGCCTTGAACGCGGAGAGCAGGTCGGGATGGAATTCACGTGTGCATTCCTCCGATGTCTTGCTGGTGTACACTTCGCCACCTTCGCTGATAGTTTTCTTGTACGTGACTTCAAGAGAGCCACGGACAATCTTCGCTTTAATTAACTCGAAGTTTTTTCTTTCCATAATAGTTATTGTTTATGTGACAGATTCGAGTCTGTCGGCTCATATTACTCTAGGGTCTTCGATGTAGGTATAAAGGTTCTCAGCCGCCCATTGCCTGATGTACTCGAAGTATTGCTGCATCTCCCCTGCGCTGAGTTCGCTCAGTCCTCTCAACCTTCGAATATATCTACCATCCTTGTAAACCTCATCCCACATCATTGGCGCTGCCTCTCTGATTCGCAGCTCAGTATCCATCTGCGTGAGATGTAGGCCTGTCCTTTTGTATCCTTGCTTGATCGCTGGGACGATGTAGCCGTAGTAGTATGCCGTAAGCGCTTTTGACGTTCCCCGTGGAACGGCGGCAAAGGTGGCGATGATTCGGCAGTTCCTATGCTCTGACAGCCATTCGTTGAGTTCTCCCATAGGGAGCAATAACTCACCGCTGCTATTTGTTGTTCCTGTCTGCACTATTTGTTCCATGCTTATCTTTGTTAATAACCGTTCTCATGACATTCTTGAATGCCATGTTGCCGACGTAGAGAATATACTTCCTGTAAGACGCGGAGCGAGTCGATTCCCTGTTAAGTACGCTCCTATACTCATCGCGGAGTTCCTCGACTTTAAGTTTATCGGCCTCTCGATTCCTGATGACGGAGCGGATGAACCTTAGTTCTCGAATGAATTTATCCGTTCTGATAACATCCTCTATCGTGACCTCATCGAGTGGTTTGCCGAACGTTGGTGATATTACTCTCATAATAGTGTATTGTTAGATGGTAAATTACTTGCTACCCATATAGGGTCAGCCGCTAACATATGTCGACCGAAGTGCATGATAAGAAGGGCATCTGCATTCCATAAGGTCGCATCGACTTCCTTGTAGAGTGACTGGGCGTAGTCTCTGTATCGCCTCTTGCGATCTGTCCTTTCTTCCTTCCCATTCCTCAGGTGGAGCGTACTCTGCCACTTCATCGGATGGACGAGGACGTATGGGACGTGATTGATGGTTAATATCGTCTTGACCTGTTCGTAATTCGCCATCATAGACTTAATTCTGAATATCTTTGCACCCTCATCATCGTGCCTGATTTGTAGCTTCTCTACAAAAACGAGCGGATTATATAGGTCTTTATTGTATCGGATGAACTGGTCGAGTAGTTCGATATTCTTGGGCATCTTATAAGTCTTAACAGGCTCGCCTTGCCTCCATACTGCGATGCCACCGCTGACACCGCAGTCTATACCAATAATGCAGTTGATACCTTCCATACTAATGTCTCCTGCCCGTTACCCAGTTATGGCACTCTTGCCAGTACCCTGCTTCGTAAGCCTCTTGTATAGTTGCGTCAGGATGCTCTTTGCACCACTTGTCACGCTGATCTCTCATTGCCATAGTTGTAATTCGTTAATAATTGCGTAGTTGAATGCTTCCAATATTAGTCTTTTCTTCGCCACTGCAAACGCATCTGTCTCGATGTATGGGCTGTCCTTACCCCTTGCCCGTGTAACGGACACTTGGAATTCCTTGCAGAGTCCTGAGGTAGCCCTGCTAATGAATATCCCGACCGCCTTTTCCCTGTCACCGTCCGTAATGGCTATATCGTCTATAAGGCCTAATGACATGAGGGAATCGCAGAGGAATAAATCATCGGTAATATCAGGTGCGAATCGGCCAGTGTACTTGTACTCGAGGTATATACCTCTATTCCTTCTGCGCTGCTGCGCGAGGAATGCCCTATTGAGCGCATCCTCATCACGCTCCACGACCACTGGCGGTAGCTTGTCTACGGCTGCTGCTATGACGCTTGACCTGCGCTTCCGATAGGCGTTCAATATACGCGTGATGTATTCTATACTCATGCGCTGGTAGTGTGACTTCTGTGCATTACCAAGGTAGTCATGAGGTAGGTAATCGTCTAACTCACCTATGCTCATCAACTCGAACGCTGCTTTGATATCTGACATCGTGAGTTCAGCGTAGTATTGCTTGAGTACACCTGCTATCCTCGTCATCATATATTGCCACTGCTGCTTATTCTGTATCTGATAGCCTATGTCTATTGAGATATAGTAGAAAGTAGTGGAAAGTGAGCGCGTGAGTTCGCTGTCAGGTAGGTCTCTTAGGGGCGTCTTTGCAGATGCGTCAAGTATCGTTTTGTCAGCGCCCGTGAATTGATCGCCTACAGCCGAACGGAGCAGATTTAGTGTATCTGACTTGAGCCCATTCTTGCTTATGGCGATGGATGCTTGTTCTGCTGGTGTATATTGAGTAAGCGTATTCATAGGTCGTTATTAAGATAGTTAATTGCATCTATATTCGCCTGTACGTCCATACTACTGATGCGATGTACCTTTCCTCTCTCGATGTCGCTACGGATGAAATTACGGATAGTGGCCATCCATCCTCTCTCTGTCCGTTTTACGTTCTTCGAGTCTGACCAGTCTGAGACTGCGTGATAATAATAAACAAGGTCGATATTATCGTATTCTCCACCTTGGAATCGAGACAGGAATGGCTGGTAGTCGTTACCTTGGATGGCGAGAGCCGAGTTCCTGAACAACGTATTCTTCGCGCGCGTAATATCCTCAACGAATAGTTGAGGTTCTTTTTCTACTATAATATCGTTCCTATTATTATCAATACTATTATTATTGACCCGCATTTTGCTGGTCGCGCGACCCGCATTTTGCGGCTCGTCCGACACGCATTTTGCGGCTCGCCCACCCGCATTTTGCGGCTCGCGACACGCATTTTGCTGGTCGCACGCAATGTAGAAAACACGCTTGACTGCGCCCCATGCAGTTTCTTCCTTTTTGATGAGGATTCCACTATCGGTCATCTTCTTCAGGTGGCGTAACACGCTATCCTCGCTGACGCCTGTCCATTCGACAAGGTACTTCGTAGAACCAGCGTAGAAGCTACGCCCATCCTGACTGAACCCATATATGATGGCATAGAGCATGAGGTCTACCCCTGTGAGGCCGAGCCTGTCTCTCATCCAAGATTGGATTGTGATATAGGTATTGTCCTTCATAATTAAATAAAAACCCCAAAGAAGAGCCTGCACGCTCTCCAATGGGGTTGACGCTATCGACACTCTCGAGTGGTGCAGCACTCATTAATTCGATTTTGATGGTGCAAAGTTAAAAGTTTTTTTTAACTCGGCAAAACTTTTTCCCCTTTTTTTTCGATGAGAGGTGTGAAAACGCTTTTGATGCGCTCGACATTATCTTCACTCTCATTCGGGATGAGCGATATAACTGGGTACTTGCTGCGACTATTCGGTTTCTGACTCTTTGCGAATTGAACGGAAAGGTCGAAGATGATTCCCCTGACGAATCCTCGCTCACGAAGGATGCAATCGAATGTATCTCTTACCTGTGGGATGCTCGACAATGCGCCATTCGTCTCAAGAGTCCATACACCTGCTATACCCTTAACTGTCGGGACGATGAAGTTCATTGTCAGCCGGACGTTCCACCCATCGCCACGCTTGACTGGGTATCTCTTAGCTACGGCATCCATAAGGTGTGGATGTTCCTGTGTTGTCAGGCGCTGGTACTCTCGGCCATTCCATACCTTGAATTCTTCTCCGTCACCACGCGCGATGACTGCACCGCTGTCATCCCTATACTCATATTCCTCTCGGCATACATTGTTCGCGTTATCTTCGGGAAACACGATTTGGATAGTTTGGGGCTTGTCTCCATATGCCTTGGAGAAAAGTGCTGCGTACTTACCTGTCGGGATGAAGTAATCCACGGACATGGGTAGGCCTTTCTCGTTTTTCATCCCGATCTTTATCTTTCCAACTCTCGGTAAGGCAAGACGGGAGTTACCGTCCTGCCGAATAATACGTCCATTCATTTTTTGTTATTTTTATCGTTTTTGCGATTTGAGCGCGTTTTCTTAGTTTTTGGCTCTGTTGCCTTGCTGGATTTTTTGGAGCGTTTCTGCGTAGTTTTTTGGGGCTTTTCGGCCTCATCGGGCAATATGTGCTTCGCCTTGACAAGTTCAGACATCGTAAGCGACTCAACATTCTTCGTAAGGTCGATATTGTCGAGGTCGATTACTCCGTAGGTGTCTACGAATGTCGGGAGTCCTTTCTTCGCATCGGTCATCGCCAATCCAAGAAGATACGGTATCTTCTCTTGATTAGGGCTGTCGCTCTGATCCTTCAGTGTGTAGGTCGGACTCTTTCGCCAATCCTTTGGCGCGAAGTTATACACTTTCTCTACCGTGACTCCGAAGTTATTAGCGAACAACTCTCTGTACATGTGGAGTTGTATCTCGGCATCATCGCTGAATCCATTCCGACCCGACTTGAAGTCGATGATTGCTAACTGGGTATCTTCGCTCTTAGGCGATTTCTTCATCGTGCAGACGAGGTCTACCATCCCTGCGTAGCGTAGTGTCTGATGTACTAGTGATATCTCTACAGCCAACGGCTTAACATCATAGTCGGCGATGAACTGGGCGAAGGAGAGGATGTCCTTCTTCAGTTCCTCTTCATAGTAGATGAAGTCCGATGGTAGTTCCTTCCTTTCGATGTACGACTTCAGTTCCGACTTCAGCATGTCGAGGTCGTATCTGCGCTTGATGAGCAGTTTCTCGAACTGCGCATGCATGAACGTCCCGTAAGTGGCTCTCTCCATCTTGTATCGCTCTGCTTCCTCAACACCTTTTTGCGCTATCCAGTTGATGAGCCATGGTGACTTCGGGAGCGTAGAGCCGAGGATGGTTGTTACACTGGGGTAGAACTCAGGCTCTCCATCTTCATCGTATCGGTAGTAGTAGCGACCTTTGGCGCTGTTGAGTTGATACAACTTGTAATTAGGCTCTATAAGAGCGTCAGAGTCGAAGTACAACGCCTTCATCTCTTCGATCGTGATGTCTTTATTTGTTTCCATAGCCGAAAAGGAAGTTAGGTGATACACCGCATTCTTGGCAGATGATTACAACCCATTCTATCTTGATGCGTTCTGTGCGCCCCGACAGGAGGTTGCTGAAGTTGACCTGAGCAGTCTGTTCGTTAGCGTCAGGATAGAGTTTAGGGTACAAATCCTTCTTGAGGATCTTCTTGCCTTTTAAGGCTGCATAGGCCAAAGCCTCTTCAATGTGTAGTCTCATAATTGTAATTAGTGTTATGCTCCATAAGGAGCGGTTGTTATTTAGATGATTTCATCCTCGGTGCATTCCCAAAGGTCGCAGTCCTCGATGACCCTGCGGAGTTTCTCCCTCTTCGCACCATGCCCACGGTCACCAGCCTCGTACATCTCGTTGTAGACGGATAGTTCGTCCTGAGCGTATTGTTTAAGCATCTCAAGCAACTCTTTGACGCTGTAGTGCTGGTCGGCGAATATCTCACTCCATGGTGTTTCGAAAGTGTCGTATTCTACATACCCATCTTCATCGTCTATTATGGGGTTGTAATTGCCTGTCCACACTTTGCCGCGAAAGTGCATCGTCTGCATGACCTCGATGTCGAACTCGCGTTCAGGAATGGATACTTCGTTCCAAGGCGCAGATGGGGTATCAGCGCCCATCGGGTAATTGTAGTTGTCGTACATGGCTCAATCGTTTTGAAGTTCTACATTCATCAGGTTCTCGAAGTCCTCGAAGGTAGGCGCTACGATGTAGTAGGATAGAATCTCCACGACCTCAATGACTGGCGTATCGTTCTTGATCGTGTCCTTAATAGTTCCTTCGCCATTCAGGAGGCGCTCAATGTCGCTTACGAGGTTCTCGACCATGTTATCGAGTGAGGTGTAATGCGACCTCTTGAACAAGCCGTGAATTGCGAGTGTTGATTTCTCTTTTTCGAGTGATGCTTTCATAATAGTTTGAGTTTAATATTCACGGAATCAGCCGTGTCTGTTGTAGTTTGACGCTGCAAAGGTAAAATATTTATTTTGATTCCACAAATTTTTTAGGGAAAATTATTTCAATGGACTTCAGGTCACCCAATTCCTTGAACTGTTCAATGCTTTCTAATGTAGGAATTGACGTGCATCCTTCGAGTTCCATCCTTGCATCGCATTTGAAATGCCTGTCGTAATATCTATATATTATCTTCATATTAGTCTCTGAACGTTAAATACCTTCCTGTCTTGATACCGCCATTGAACATAATCGTTTCTCGCCAGTTCTTACGTCTGCGTAGCTTGTAGTATTCGTCTCTCCCGATCTCCCTCAGGCCGAGGCGCTGCTTGATATAGTACTTCATCTTTATATAGTGCTTATGTCGATAATATGAGTTTCCGTATACGTCAGCTTTCCTTCGTAGCCTCTGCGCTTCAACTCTTCCATCAGTTCGCGTGGAGTGTACTCAGACAGCCTGAGAGAGCGAGCCTGTTGTAACTGGTTCTGTGGCGTGATGATGTCCGCCTTGCGAGCATGACCTTCCTTTTTCTTGTGGCTGTCACATTCCTTACAGATTCGTGATTCGCCAATCTTCCTGATTGGGAATTCGCTTAGTGGCAACTCCCTGCCACAGCATTTACATTTCTTTGTTTCCATCGTTTTCTTAGTTATGGCAAGGGAGATTGAGTCTCCCCTGCCGGATTGAACTTATTTGTTGTATTCCTTTGCCCATTGTTCTAACTGGTCGGTGAGTTCCTCTCGGATGAGCAGTATTGACTCCGTTCCCTTACCCCACCATTCGTAATACCAAACCATTGTGTCATTGCGCTTGCAATACTTGTTACCTTCTAGGCCGAGCGCCTTGTACAATGAGCGGAAGCGATTGCTTAGGGACTTCCTGTCGAAATGCCCACCTTCGTAGGCGCAGTCTGTGATGTAGCCGTACACACCGATTATTTCACCTTCGAAGTGTTCATCAGTGCTTCCCCAAGAGCCATAGTGGATGGTATCTGCGAGGAGTTGTTTTTGCTCGTCATTTAGAGCGTTGAGGATGTCGTTGATAGTTTTCATTTTTCTTTTGTATTGTGGTCGGCTGGTTAGGCCGACCGTTACCTTTTATGAATTTGCAATTGAAGCGTTATAAACTACATCTACCATTATCTCATCGGGTCTGCCAATGTACTGAGCCCTCTTAGTGCAGATGTCGTACTCGGTATCTGTATCTTTGTCGACGAATATAATCTGATAATCTAAACCGACCCTCGTAACCTGTACGTCTCTACGGGTAGCAAGTCTTTTGATTTCATCGAGTTCGAAGGCGTATCTTATATCCTTCCTGCCGCATGTATGACTCCATCCATCGCCTTGATATGAGTATGTTCCACCCTTGGCAAAGTTAAGGACATTGTATGCGATTCTTTGTACAATCTCTATAGTACTTTTCATAATTTTAGTTGTATTGTGGGGAGGTGGTTAGCCTCCCCCTGTTAACTTGTGTATTAGTGTCTCAGATAATTCCAAACCTCGTGACGGATGTTGCAAAGATTCTTTATCCCGCTGCCGCATTCGTTTTCCATCTTGATCCCTGCGTATGAGAATGCCTGTACCAAGTAGGCTGACATTCGCACATAGCATATCGGAGTCCACATATCGAGGTTGCTTGTCCTCTCATAGAACTTGTAGAGGGCATTGCGATAGGATTCTTCCTTGGCCTTAATCATGCTTTCTGCCTTAGCAGCCTGAACACGGCTCTTGTTCATCTTGCACCACATCTTGCAGAACTCATCCTTATCAAGGTCGCTGGCTACATAGACCTCATGGATGGCGAAGAACTCTTCATTGTCAACAGCGACCTTAGTGCGCTGGGTAAATTCACTCTGTGTCATAGTTGTATATTGTTTAAGCGGTTATAAGTAAAAGTAAATTGATTAGCAATAGTAGAACGTAACCTTAATGCCCCTGCGGAGTTTGCAGACCTCTTTGTCACCTGTGCTGCGCATTGCACGGGCAATCATCTTATTGGCATTGTCGACACCGACCATCTTAATGAGGCCACACACACCAACGAGAGTGTTGACCTTCTTGTCGTTGTACATGCCGTAGACCTTGATCTTGTAATCACGGTTAACCTGTGAGGTAGTGTAGTTGAGTCCAGTGTAAGTAATCATTGTTTTGGAGTGTTAAGTTGCGTGGAATCGGCCACGTCCGTTTTGTTTGATGGTGCAAAGATATAAAGAAATTTTTTTGTACCAAAATTTTTTCGAAAAAAATACGATTTTGATGTAATTTTTTTTATTTTGTAGAGGTTATTGCACTTTTTTGTATAATTTTGCCATCAGTTAGTATGTTTTTCATCTTTTCTTTTCCATCTCCTTATTAGTCCAGTAAAAAACACAGAGTGCAAGCCAGTCGGGAGACCAGTTTGCACTAATTTTTTTCAAATTTCCCCTCTGAGCGTATATCTTATCGTATGTGGGTGTTTCCCTACCGCGAAAATTTAACGCTGTCAGGCGTAAGAAAAAGAGGCCGCGCATCTCTGCGTAGCCCCTTTCCCACTCATGTACAAAAAAACGAGTGTCAACCTATCTATGGCAAATGCTGATTACCTCATATCCGAGTATCTCGGTGTTAGGATTGCTGCTTACGATGCCGAATTCTCTGTTGTACCGCTTCTTTGTGTACCAAAGGAATCCGAGAAAGCGCTTACGCGTGTATGATTCCGTTAATGTGAGGTAGTCTCGGCTGGTTATCTCGCCTGAGAAGTGATTGTCGGCTGTCGCGCACCCGTGAATGTCGAGGTATTTGGTCGTTACGTCTATGCACCTGAGTGTGTCTCCGAGGTAGATACTATCGTGTACGATCGTCTCCACCCTTGTGGCCGTAGAGGTGCTGACATGCGCGACTGCGCTGAGTTTATTCTTCTTAATCATTTCACGCACGCGAGCGAGGTCATGTTCGTGCATCCGCTTGTACTCTTTCAAAGTGAGCTCAAGGCCGATGACCTTTGCTGCATTCAGGCTGTCGCTGACTTTGTACTTCGCCATGCCCTGTAAGAGCGATTCCTGATTGCTCTTGTACTGGTCACGCTGCTGCCTGAGAGACGTGCATCTTCGCTCTTGTATGCCTATGCAGACAATGAGCGCTGCTATAATGCTAACGAATACCTTTCTCATTGTACATCTTGATTATTCTGTGTATCGCGTGGACGTGCATGTCGGCTATGACCTGTCTGCCTCTTTCACTCATGATGTAGCGGCAGTCTCGCTCTGTATCCATGAAGAAATTCTCTGTTAGTACCGCAGGGCAAAGCGTATTCTTCAGGATGTAGAAGTCAGCCTCTTTATCCTCATCATTGTCAGTCCAATCGGTGCGAATCTTCCATTCATCGCCGAATGACTTATGCGCTTCCGCATAAAAGATACTGGCTATCCTGTCGGACTTTGTTACACCTCTCGAAGTCCACGCTTCCCATCCTGTACCGCCACCTGCGTTCGCGTGTACTGAGATTAGGAAAGCCTCTTTGTTGTGAGTCCTGTAATATGTGTTGACCCTGCGCACCCTTTCCTTCAGGCTGATGTCGGACTTCTCAGGGACGAGTATATGGTAGCGTATGCGCTCTCGCTCCAAGGTCGCAGCGATACGCTTTACGATAGCCCTGTTGAACTCCCACTCGAAGAGTTGTCGGCCATCGCTCCAAACTGGGCTACGCTTCCCAGGCGTATTGCACCCATGTCCGTTGTCAAGGATTATAGTCATCATGATTGCCTATGGTTATTGATGCATCGCCCTTTTCGAAATGGAAGTCCAACCCTAACTCGATAGCCCTAAAGCCATATAGAACGGTCGGGAAGAGTAATAACTCTCCTACAGCCGTGAGAACCGAGCCATCGATTACCCCAATCGGAGGTAAAAGAAATCCACCGATTATCAGCGCGAGGCTGACTGATAGGCATACTGCGAATGTAATCTTGCATATGCAGCAGCGCTCTCTCTTTGACTTATTCCTACACATAACTAACATTCTGATGATTTAAAGTGTATCATATATATATCGGTTGCAGAGTCTGCTTCAAGGCTGAATGTCGGGGATGCATTTTGGAAGTATGTGGATAAACGTATTACCTTAGTCCCATCGTTGGTTAATATAGTATTGGCGGTGCATCTCCCAAACGATAATATTTTAAGGCTGCCGTTGAACTTTAGCTCTAATTGTGCCTTGCCAATGAATACGGCTGGCGGAGTATTCAGCAGGGTAATCGTGCCGCCAATTCCTAATGTCAATACACCATTATTTACAGAACCATTGTGGCTGAATTTATCGAAAGTAATATTGCCATTTATGTTAGTCTGATTCCCTGATTCAGGGAAATTAACAAGGTTATCGGAAGCCCCTACATCGCCGCCATTACGGAAGAAATACTCATTATCATCTGTCGACTGGTAACAAGAAGCAAGGCCAAGTAAGCAACCTGTTGCATGAACAGCATCGGCCAACTGTTGTAGTGTATTATTGGCCTTGAACGTTGCAAATGATGCGGTGTTAAGCATGTGTATATATGGTGGTTTAATCCGTTGACACTGCTCGACGATTGCTTCGATGGTATCTAAAGCCGAATATATCATAATCCACCCTTGATACCCTGTTGCACGATTGCCTTGATATGCTATCCATTCGCCTTCCCCAATATATTTATCTGCGAGCACGCGTGCATCCTCGCTGTAAGTCATCATAACGCTAATGCCCTGCCTTTTGCACTCTTTAAGGACATCCTCTAATCTCGGTATGGTGACCCTGTCCTTTTCGTACATAGCCCTGTATCTGATATACTGTTGGATATATTCGTACGTGACAGTATTAATAAGCGTAGACGATATATCTACATCGTTAATATGATATACCTGATCTCCGAATGCCCCACCGACCCCGTGTATAGCGATTAGCTGGTTATCGGACGTTCGCTGAACATTTAGTTCGATGAAGTCGAAGCCTAAACGTTTCTCGATTCCGACATCTGATAAGGATTGGCATGGTACTAATGGCATAGATGTGTCGGCAATTTGGCTTATAAAGCAATGCCCGTAGAAAGGTTTATCCATCCAGTATCTATTGCCGAATGCTGCTGCCGTCTTGCTCTCAATCCCTTCAGATCCGAAGACGAAATTTGATACGCTATCACAATAGAATATTATACTCGGAACCTCATAGCTTGCATACCTATTAACGACTATGATATATTCCGTACCTTCGGGGATTGAACCTGAATAGTTGTTGAGCCCTGCAATCATCTGCACTGAGCCTATACATTCCTCTGGGATTGTATTGGAAGATGAATAAAACAGGATAGCTGCTGGTACGGTATCACCCGAGTATACAGATATGTTATATGTAGAATATTGTCTGTTGCGGAATTTATAACTACGGAAAGATAACGAACCGGAAAACGTCTTGTTATCATATCTATAATAGCCATTCAGTATCTCCATAGTCGGGTCATCCATTTGGTTCACCTCGACATCTGATTCTCCGATAGATTTAATGTACAAATCTATCTTTGGATTCGGCTGGGACGTATTGCGGTTGGTTACTATTATCTTCCCGACATTATCAGGCACAATCGATGTCCTGTTCGGGATGTTAACATCGCCTTGAACGCTATCCGACTGCATATAATTGCCATCTGTATCATAGAATGCAATAGCCGCAGAATTTGAGTCACAATAAGTTTGTATATCAATATATTTGTAACCTTTGTTTTCGATTGTATATACTTCAAGATAGTTACCCGAACTGACAAGAGCTCCATCTGTATATCTGCACCATCTATTTGTTAATTTAGTGCCAGCTGCTATTCCATTTATAAGAGGGAATCCATATTCATTTTGCGTATCGATATACTTCGAAATGCTTGACGCAGATTCAAGCCTCGCTGTAATAGTGCCTATCCCTGCCGTTGCAGAATACATACTGAAGAAGCAGTTTGAATATCCTTCTGTGGTTGTGAATACAACTTGATTCTGATTGCCACCATTCCGAACAGCTACTTCTTTTATATTAGCATGATTTGCATAGCTATCCTTTGAGGGATAATATCTTAGGCCTAATGTTGCCGATACCCCTTCCGATACGGGTGTCTCTGTAGATAGAGATAGCGTGTATGTGCCAGCAGGGAGGTCAAATAAGTCTGAATAATTCATTCTCGCACTATAAGGATAGGAATACGTTCTTTCTATGACCCCGTTGACTTTGAGGTCATTGGAAAGAATGCTCTCGCGCGAGGAATTAGCAACTAATCCGACTTGAACTATTTCTCCAATATATAGACTATTTACATCATCATAGAAGAATTCTACAATATCTCCTGCATTCCAAGTATTATATGGCGAACATACTTTGCCAGATAAATAGATTGGATATGCACCTGTGCCATTAATGTTAAGTGTTGGATTATCTATGGCATTCTCACGGAGGAACCATACCTTGATGCTTCCACCGCTTTGGAGAACGAATCCACTTGCACTAACTACCTTGTTGGCTGTTGCAGGACCTGTCCTACATTCGTAATAACCGATAGACTTAGCAACGGTCGATGCCACTACTATTTCCTCCCTTGTATAACTCCCATTATAAGTGAAGACTCCGATATTGCCTACTGCAATGGTTATCGTGCCACCAAACTGGGTGTATGTTCCTGCGCCACCAATCCAAAACACATTGGCATCGGGAGCGCTTATCGTTGTTGACGGAGTCACTACCCCTGCTAGGGTGTAGTTCCCACCGATGGTGCTGATAATCGAATTCAGGATGTCGTTGAGTATCGCACCCGTGATTTCGTTGTTGCCGTTAGTCGTTATCGCTGCGTTAACGGCTGCTTTAAGATTCGCGTAGTTAGCCATAATCACTGGTTATCAAAATCGTCATTGTAATCGTTGTTGAAGTCACCGCCAACTGGCCTGTAGTATCCGACTCCGAGTTTCTTGACTACGGTATCTGTGTCGAACTCACATTCCACGTTGGCGATGTCTCCCTGCCCCTGCCATGAAGGAGTGGCGAGGAAGGTGTCACCATAGTATATGCGCCCGTACTTATCCGTAATCTTGACGTAGTCAGAAAGACGTATAAGGCGCATAGCATCGCAAAGGTACTCAGGCGCGAGGACTTGGAACTTGTACCGCTTCTCGCTGATCTGCTTCTCAGCGAAGAAGTAGCCATCCCTCTCTTCACCTTCTTCTTCGTATGGGTATTCGGGCTTACCGAGTTCTGCGCAGAAGTATAGTCTGTTGCGGAACTTTGGTTCATCGTAGATAATTGTTCCATTGCCGTAGTCTACATTCGCCACATCCCACCATTCCACCTTCAGGTATGGAGTCATGTCATGTACTATCGTAAAGACCTCGGAATACCATACGTTCAGGCCATCGCTCATCACGCAATAGTACTGGCCATCGTCCCAGTCTGCACCGCCCATCGGTGCAATGCTGGTGTAGACGATAACGTCATACTCAGTAAGGTGGACAATCTGTAGGCCTGTATCGTTCATCAGGCTGGTTATCGTGCTGACGAGTGTGCCGTTCACCTTGTATAGCCGAACATAGCTGATGGTGCGCGTACTCGTTGCACGGACAACCTGAAATGGTAATAGACTATTCGCTGGCGTGTATAGCGGATAAACCTTGCCGTAAGCGTAACTCTTACGGTGATTCTGCTCATCGATTGATGTGTACCAAGGAAGGCAGCTAAGATTGTTATTCGGTGTCATACTTCAGTGTTGTTTTTGCCTGTCGGCTGGACAAAGATAATGATATTCTCTCAATAGTGCCATTCCCGATGCCCGTCTTAACGAGATTTAACGGATTAGGGGTCTCCTCCCCAAGCGGATATGACACTTCCTGCTTCTTATGCCTCGCTATCCCAAGTGCAGCAACCGCCTCTCCATTAATCCTCACGACACGGCAAGGGAGATTGTATCGCCAAAATGAAGGGATGGTGTAGAATAGGCTGAGATACCCATTTTGGACTGTGTATTCGACAGTATTCTCAACCATGTTCGTTATAACAGGCGCGTATACATTGTCCGTATGCATCCAATATGTGAGTATCTGACACGCCCCCGTGCAATAGTAGCCCATAGAGAATGAGTTCGTTGGTACATTGAACGTGTATTCATTGGCCGTACCGCTTGCCGGATAAGCAGATGGGCTACGAGAGGTAATGTTTCCTTCGCTGTCATATAGGATGAACTCGAACGCACCTGTTCCGCTCGCTAACACGCGGACGGTCACAGAGCGCCCCTGCGCAATATCGGCTACTGGGTACGTGCCTGTATAATCGTCCTCGGCCGACATAACACCACCATCATATGGATATGTCGGTACTATCGTGAGTAGGTTCGCTGATCTGCAAGCGAAGATGGCGAAACCATCCTGAGATATATCCTGAGGACTTGCAAGCATTACATCTACGTCCGAAGTGAAGTCACCTATATTGTTTTCCTCGATGCTTCCTTCATTGACGTAGGGTGATATCATCTCAATCGGATGCCCTGCGAAGAAGGACGAAACGTTGTCCATCCATGAGAATTCGATTCGCTCAGGCATTTTGTCTTTATCCCACGATACTTTGTTCAGGCCGAATGCCCATTTCTTGCCATTTCTTGTATTACCGATTAGGGTGAGGTCTGTGCCAATGTTGGCCGTAGTGGAGTAGTTGCCGCCATTCCTGTAGTAGCTGATATGCTCGATGCAGAAGCGATTGCCGCTTATATGCCAATAGCATTGGTACACCTGTCGTAGCATCTCCAATATCGACTTCAATGTGAGTTGAGCCGACTGCGCTGGCGATGTGTAATCCCCTGCAAGTAGATTGCTCTTTGGCGTGATAAATAGGCTCGTTTGGGTGTATGATATGGGGTTGTTGTCTGCGTATAGGAACTGGCTATAGGACTCATTCGGAAGATGTCGTAGCGTAGGGTCTATCTGCGAGAGGAGCGTATCAATTACCGACCATAGCGGATAGGCGTCAGGAAGGAGGTAAGGCTTGCGACCGCTTATCTCGAATGACTTATCAGCTACGTGGAAGGCGAACCAAAACGAAATGCCGAAGCCCCACATCTTAGTGCCGACTGCGTACCATTGATTGCCCGTAAGCGAGTACGGCTGATCGTAGTAGTTGCCATCAGGCATGACGCCCCACTGGGTAGGGGTAGCGGATGTCCTCGTAGACATCTGCATAACGTCAATGGCATACGCTATGGCATATCTGTAGTTCCTGTTCTCTCCGACTGCATCATCAGGTGATATGGGGTTAGTCGTGAGTGACCTGAAGGTCGGTGTATCAAGTAGGTATCGTGCGAATGCCGTGCCAGCGAGTTCGAAGAAGAATCTGATTCCTGACTCCGTCCACGAATCACCTGTTTTGTACGTGTAGCCTAATCCGCTGAATTCGAATTGCGCTGAACCATTGACAAAGACCCCGATGTCTATATGTGTAGCCTCTGTCCCTGCTGTGCTGCTGACATTCTGCGACCAACGAATGAAATGTGTGCTGTCCTGACTTCCGTTAACATATCTGTAGAACGTGCCTGTCAATACATCCCCTGACCTATTGGCCTGTCCGATATAAGTACCCTCGACATTCGGATTGCCTGATAGGACTATCCTGTAGAAGCTATGAATCGGAGTGAAGAAAGATTCCCTCGCCAAAGATAATGCGCTGCCAACATTAGCTAATTCCTGTGTCCAAGAGAGCCCACCAAGGAAGTTGTAGCACGTTGTATCGCCATATACGACTATCTGTATGATTGGTCTGCGCGTTATCATTATTCCACTTATCGCTGGCGCGAGTTTTACGATATCGTATTTCTTCTCTAACCCTGCGAGTATGGTATTGTATCGGTCGACTGCGAGTGGCTGAACGCTGATGATGTGATTGTCCATGTCTATTTCGCAGTCTGTCCTGTAGAATTGCGCTGTCAATAATTCGACCCAAGCCCCTTGCCTAAGCCCCTCGATATAGAAGCTAATCTTAGCGCTAAAGGACGAGCCAATTATTAGGTCGTAGTCGTACTTGACGAAATCGAACTTACCTTGTAGCTTGGTTCGATAGAACTGTTGCTCATTCTCGAGTTCGTATTCAAGGCTGGCATCCCCCTTGTATATGGGATTAGCGGCAACCTTCGTGCCGCTATCCACTTGTAAGAAGAATCTGTACTTCATCGTATTCTTCGTTTAACGTTCTTGTATATGATGACCGTACCATTTCCATCGGAGTACATCTTGCGCTCTCCCTGCTGACGGATGGTTGCCACGTTGCTCGACAACTCTCGTAGGTCAGGACTATTGCCCATGATGTTGACTGCCATCCCGTCATCTTTGTATGAGCGTAGGAATTTAGACGTGAACGAGCCATCGTTAAGCGAGTTGATTATGCTCGGTATCATCGCTCTGTACTTGCGTGACGAGCGTTTGTTGATAACTGCGAAGTACTCTCCACCTTCAGCACGTCTGCGAGTGCCGTCAGGCTTAGTGCCAAGGTCGATGTCGTTACCGCTCTGATGCGAGCCACCTTCAAGCAACTCCACCGTACCCTCTCCGTACGTCTCAGTCGATTGTCGGCTCAACTGTGCCGCCTTGACCTTAGAAGCAACAAATGAACCCCACATGACAGCCAGCGCTGGTATTGCCCATGGGAACCCGAGTTGACTCCATATGAGGACAGATGCCGTGACCATGTTGCTTGCCTGAGTTATTGCATCCATCGCCAGCTTCGCCTGGTGTGCTTTCTTTTGTTCCTTGATGGCCTGTTGTTGCGTTTTACGGGCATTCTCGAGTTCCTTGGAAGCATAGTCTACGTTGGCTGCATATCCTTCGCGCTGAGCCTGTATTTCAGCCTCTAACGTACGCTTGGATTCCTCAACGGCTCTATCGGCTGCTTCACGTTTCGTGTTGGCTGCTTGAATATAGGCATCGATAAAGGTGTTAAGCGCATCTACGGCATAGCTGACCGATGTGTCGATGGCCTGTTTCTTCTCATCGGATATATCAAGCCCGATGAGCGAGTATATATCCTTACCCCTCGCAGCTTTCTCAGTCTTGACGATTTCATTCTCGATGCGCTTAATGGTATTCTGCATTGTTTGCACCTCGATGTCGGATAGCTTGTTTGCCGACCTTTCGTTCAGTTCGAGGACCTTCCTGAGCCTATCCGCTTCTGCTTGTAGCCTGAACTTCGTTTTCTTTGCCTCGCTAGCTTCGAGCAGGTCAAACTCGCTCTGTGCGAAGTTCTGCTGCTGGTCGAACAACTTCAACTGCGACTGAACATAAACATCAGACAGTTCGTTGAGCCGCTTATCGTATTGCGCATTAATGAGGTCGGTGGCCTGTCTCTCACCTTCAGCCAACATCTCATTTTTCTTGATGGCGATTTGCCTCTCGACTTCAATCTGCTGTCTACGAATGGCTATTTCTTCGTCTGAGCCAGCCTTGACAGATTGCAGCCTGAGGTTGATCGTCTGCTGCTGCACTTCGAGTTCCTTGATGGCTCTCTCTTGTGCAATCTTGAGTAGTTCGTTGGACTGGGTAATTTCTATCTGTTTGATGGTCAGGTTGATGGCTTTTCTCGCTTCCTCAGTTAGATTCTTTTCTGTCGCAAGTCTATTGCGCAAGTCCTCTATCTGACGGTCGTATTGTGCTTTCGTCTGCGCCTCTCGCTTCATCCATATATTCGTCATGTTGACGATGATGGCATCTTGGAGAGCCCTCTCGACCTGTAGTTCCTTTTTGGCCGATTCTTCAAGCGCTTTCTGCGTATCATGAGCGCTCTTGACTCGCTCTTTATTATTCTTCTTAGTGTCATTGACCTGCTGATCCTCGGCTGACTTCAACTGTCTGCGCAATCGGAGCGTACCCGTGTAGTATTGTTCCTCGGCTCGGTATTTCTCAGCCTCGAGACGTGCGAGTTCTTCATTCGTTTCTTTGTCATTCTGCGCATGAGCCGCCTGAGCCTTGGCATTCTCATACCGTCTGACAGCGAGGTCACGCTGCACTTCCATGTCTCGCTTTTCGAGTTCTATGGCTGTCTTGAGAAATTTGGCTCGTTGTTTCGGGTCATCAGTCTTGGCTGCTGCTGACCTGAGTATTGCCACATCGCGCGCAGTCTTAGCATTGAGCACCATTGCACTTCGACTTTCATCTTCGAGTTTCTGACGCTCTTTCTCGAGGTTTATATTCTCTTGTAGTGCGTTGTTCATCTGCTGGAAATAGCGCCCGACAACGGGTAATCGCTCTGCCAGTGTCGACATCCCCATAGCAAGCCCTTCAGCACCTTCGACAGCCCTCAGAATCCACCCTGTCATCTCTTGTATTACATTCAACACCGCTTCCATGATGCGCTTGAGCGGAGCGAGTATGACTTGTAGCGCACGGCTGTTTTCCTCGCTACTTGATATACCTTCCTTCAGGAGCATGAATGCTGCTGCAATAGCGCCAATGGTGGCCACGATGGGATTCATCATCAGGGCTAATAGCTGCTTACCGAATCCCTTCACGGCATCTGTCGCGAGTTTGAGGGCATTCCCTACACCGCCAGCGAGAACATCTTTAAGCATCGATAGTTGCTGAAACCATTGCGACTGCATACCGAGCGTATTCTGTATTGCCGATTGGTAGTTGCCGACATTGAGTTGGTACTTGCCTGTTTCTTCCTGCAACTGTTTCATCTGCTCATATATCTCGCGAGTCTTGGTCACAAGCCCTTCTGAGGCCTCGGCTGCTTTACGCTGTTCCTGAGTCATCGCATTGAGGCGTATCTTGTTTAGCGAGTACTGGGCTGAAAGCCTATCGTATGACCCTTCCTGCGATGCGTTGAGGCGAGCTGTGAGTTTATTGATGGTGTTCTGCTCCGTCTGCGCTCTCTTGAGTTCAGCTATCTTCTTTGCATTCTCCGACTGGCTCTTTTCGAGATTCTGCATCGCACGATCGAGTTCGTCAGTGGCCGATGCCGCTTCCGTAAGTTTTTTACGGCCATCAGCCGTAGCGCCTGAGACGCCTTTCATCGTTTCTGCGAGTTGAGCCGCCTGTTCACGGATGTCCTTGATGCTGCTCACATAGACCTCTCGCAACTCATTCAACTGGGCGATGAGTTTAGTTATAGAATCATCAGGGCTTATAAGGTCTGAATATTTGATTGGATTCGTATCTGCCATAATTTTCTTGTATTTTTCGTTCTGATGGACTTTCTTTTGCTATGTGGGTGTTTCCCTACCCGATGCGACAAAACGCTGTCAGAGACAAAATATGGGCTATTTCCTCGCCTTCATCCTTTTGGCTTGCTCGGTTAGGTATTCGTATGCGTTATAGTATTCCATAACTGTGGCCTGTTTGGGGTTGATGTGTAGCTGGCTCGTCAGGATGACGTTCATTCGCTCGAATTGTTTATCGTAGGCTATTTCGATGTTGTCCTTTCCCTCGAAGGAGTGCGGACGCTCGAATGTGAGTAGATAATTCGTCAGCGACCTTATCTCGTTATTCCTCTCTTCACTTGCTCCGTACACGATGTTGTCGAGGATATCGATAGTCCTACGCTTCAACTGGTCATGATACTCTTTAATCGATGCGTCATCGAAGATGGACGGGAAGTAGGTGCGCAGTTCATACTCTATTTTTTTTTTGGACTCTTCGGAAGCCTTGGAGAACTTGCCGAGAGTCCATTGGTCGAGTACTTGTTTCGTGCGCTCTAAGCCTTCATCGGATATGTCGGTAGGCTCTCCGTCTATGGACTCGATTAGCGCTGCGTAGGCGAGTGATTTCGGACTGATTCCCTGCTGCGCGAAGAACACCGTCTGACGTAGATTGCGCAGTTCCTGTTCGGCCATATCCGCTTTATTCGTTCGCATGAACGCTATAGCCCTTTCAACGTGCCTGTCGATGGCCTGAAGGTCGCTACCTATGCCAGCGTCAATGAGAAGCATCTTGGAGAACTTATGGTATCGTGCCATTGGTAGTTCCTCTATGCTGTCGTAGACCTCGAGTTTATGCTTTCCGATGCTGATTGTCTTCATAGTAGAATTCTTGTTATGGGTGTAGCTATAAATGCGCACACTATGACCGATGGGTCTTGCGAGCCTATTGCCGCCATGCCGGATATAATGAGGCATGTCCACCACGATAGGCAGAAGTTGCAACTGGCGAGTTCTGCGAACAGGTCATTGCCGTAGATTTGTAGTTTCTCTATAGCCCCTACTTTCTTTGCGAGTAGGATTATGAACGCTGCTTGGCAAGCAATTACTACTGATAATTCGAGCGTATTCATAGACAGTCATCGTGAACTTTTAGTTCTCCCTCAAAGCGCCATCCGCAGTACGGGTGCATGAGGAATTGGTTGTCAATCTCATCGAGAGAGAATCCCTTGAAGATATTCTCAGCACGCTCCCACACCTTGGTTATTCTATATGAGCCTTGACGCATCCATATCGCCCCATTCAGGCAGCGGAGTAGCTGTCGCTTGACGGATTCCGTATCGCGAGTGTCCTCGCTGTTTATGGTGCGCATATCGACCCATACGATGATGGAGAACGGGACTTTCATCTCACTTGTCTCCCCTACGACATATTCGACCCTCTGTGGCTCATCGAGTACGAAGAAGCAGAAATTCCCGATGCCCGAATCAGGCTCGAGAAGTTCATATTCGTTGCCACCAACGTAGACATTGGGCGTGTACACCCTTTTGCCGTTGTACATCTTGACGAGCCTCTCCGAGCGCCCGAAGACGTAGTCAAGCCAACTGATATTATCGGCCAGCCCCTGTTGTATGTTCGCTATCGCCTTATCAAATAGGCGAGGATTATCCCGTATGGGGACTCTTTCTTTAATATTCATAGATGAGCGTTTTAATCATGTTCAACGCATCGGGATAGATGTAATCCCAAGTTAGTTCATTCTTGTTCTCAGGCGTGAGTCCGAAGATACGTCTATCGTACTTGCGGACGAGACCTGCTGTCTTAGGGTCGCTTGCCGTGATGATGAAGTGGTCACTGGCCGTGACGATGTAGAACGAGCCGTGGAATTCACCCCTATCGCGTAGCGTGACTCTGTCGTATGGCTGACCCTTCTCTCTCTTGATTTGGATCGTGAGCGGAGCGTAGGGCTTGTAGTCCATAATCGGAACGCCAACGGCATTGACACCCTGCTCAAACAACTGGTTCTGCGCATTCATGTCCACTATATACGGCTCATTCTCCCTGATTATCTCAGAGAGAATCGCCCCGTCCGTAAGACCTGACTCGACCTGCGTGACTCTGTCTATGAGTTCTTCTAACGTCATGTCGTTCTATATTTAACGCCACCATTATTGCATATCAGACAGAGCCTGTCTATCCCCTGTAGGTCAATGCTGATGGCCTTGTACGCATCTTCGAGTTGCTTCGCTATGCCACCCTGCCGCCCTCGGCTATCGCCATCGACCTCGTATAGCAGTTCCATTCTGCTGACGTTACTCTGATTCCGATTGACTCTCACGTCAGGGTTCATGGCCATTGTCCTGAGGACTATAGCTGCTACCTGTCGCTGGAGCAAGCTGGCGAAGATTGTGCGCTGCGCGATAATAGTGTCGGTGAGGTCACACATAACACTCACAACGCAGTTTAGGCCGTAATTGGTGGTGTTCGTCCAATGGAGTAATGATATGTCGGGTAGTTGTCTGTCCCAGTATTCCGTGATGGGGTATTGGAAAGGCGAAATCTGCATGTATTTCGTGATGGCTCTCCAGTCGGCGATAGAACCTTGGTTGCACGTTCCGCACGGCTCGCGCGACCAGTCCTTTGCGAAATTTATGGCTTCGACTCCATCAGGGATGTCATTCTGATTGTAGCAGATGAACCATGAACCACCTGCGTTAGTGGATGGGATGGTAGTGGTGTTATCATCGTATAAGTATGGTAGGTAAACACCCCAGTCAACCCATGTCATATCGCTCCGAATGAACACGTCTTTCTTGTAGACGTATTCCTGTCTGCTGCTATGGTAGATATAGATGGGCAACTCGAATAGATTATTCCTCGCTCCCTTTGTCTGAATACCTATTTTCTCCAACTTGACTGTCGCTCCCATAGCACGGACAGGCGTAATCTCGAAGCCTACCAGTTTGCTCCGATTCTCGATCCCTGCGTTGAATCGGCCAGCGCCATCGAAGAAAGGTCTGCGCTCAACGATGCTTTTGCTCTCACGCGATATTTTCTTCATATCTGCGAGGGTCTGCAACATCGTCCGTATGCCTTGCATCATTACTTTATCAGCGTAGCTGCTGACAATATCATATCGCTTCCACCCATACGCTACGCTCCCACTACTATTGAGCGGAGGGTCATTGGGGGAGTGTGCGAGTTCAGCATAGAAGTATTCCTCTTGGTACTTAACTACATCCCCCATATTGTAAGCCTCGGTCAAATCGTACGATGGGTACTGGTCAGCCCAATCGTCAGGCATGACTGATTTGAGGTTCTTGATCGTCAGGAGTGGATGGGCATCTTGGAAGTACAGCCCACTCTCGCTAACCGTCAACGCGGAGTCGAAGTAACCTTCCCCCTGCCAGCCTACAACATGCTTAAGCGCATTTGATACCTTGTCGAATCGTATTAGCATAGTATCTTGTAATTAAATGGGGGAGGGGAATCATCCCTCTCCCCCAGCCATTTGGTTTTTCGAAAAGTCGTATTGAAATCGCTGTTGAATCCGATAACTCTACTGTCCCGAGGGAAAGTCGGCAGCGTTAGTGACATACACTGGCGTTGCGATGGGAGTGTTGGGACTGGGAGCGGTAATCTCAGCCTTGATAATCGGATTCGCGACTGTGGTCGGGTCGCTATTGTAGGCCACGATGTAGGCTACATCGACGCTGAAGCCGAAGTATTCCTTCACTGCGCAGGTGAGGTCAGCGGTAGCATCGCCAGCGATGGCCGACTGGTCACCGACTGCGGTGTAGTAGTGAGAGCCTACGGGAAGGTCGATGTAAGGCAGACGCACTACATCCCATTCGTGGAAGTTAGCGCGAGCCCTGCGAAGAGCCTCTCGGTCTACGCGCGTGAGGACGCCTACATTGCCATCGGCCACAGCGAAGAACGTGCCGTTCATGCCGCTTTCGTTGGCAACACGATTGGTAAAGTGGAACACTTTGCCATCGTATTCCATCTGCTTGTTGACATCGTTGTAGATGCCATGCTGCGCGAGTTTGCGGATGAGGCTGTCCACGCCAGCGTTGCCGATGATGTGGATATTCTCGGGATAGCAGTTTGCGCGCATGATGGGATTGATGTCTCCGAGAATCTCGGTGGCCATCTGCGTAGGAACTTGGATGACGTTCGAGGACTGCTGGTACTGGAGAAGGTCTGCGAAGACCTGAGTCTTTTGCGCCTCAAGGGCAGCGACTGCGCCAGTGTCGAGAGCCGTAGCGAGTGCACGACAGATTTTCTCCATCTTGCGACGGAAGTCATGCTCATACGTAATCTCATTGTTCATGTACGCAGCGGGAACCATCGTGAAGCCTACCGAGTAGGTAGTCCACACAACAGTGTAGAGGGCAGACGTGTTCTCATCGTCTCCGATGACGCATGAACGTGTGTTGCTGACGGTCACCTCGCCATCGTAGTTGATGACGGGTACTTGGACTGTGTTGCCGATGCTGGCGAAGGCTTGATCGCGCAGATTCGGGCTGATGATGCTGTTGGCTGCATTCGTCTGTTCGATGAAGAAGTCCAAAGCACCGTACTCGCATGGGCGAGTCATGTTGCGGTCGAGTTCAGGGTTCTCGACACGCCAGTTCTGTAATCGGGTTGCTACAAGACTCATAGTTGTAGTTTTTAGTGGTTAAGGAATGCGCTTACCCTATGCGCTTTATTATTTCTCAGGGAGTTTATTGATGTTGTTGTCCTTCCACGCGTTTTGGACTGCGGTGTCGAACTCTTTGCTCCCATTGGTGAGACCCTTTGCCATGAGCGCTGCTGCGATAGCATCGTAGGCTTCAGCCTGAGTCTTAACGCCTGAGATGTCCACAGCGTACTTGTCAGTCGAGCCGCCACCCTTTGGTGGCTCAGTACCTGTGCCGCTCACAGTGCGTTTTCTCTCCAATACGCCCATTGAGTCGAGTTCCTTGACGAGGAGTTCCCCTGCCGTATATGGGTAGAGTTGATTCTCGGTGTTGCGAAGGATTTCACCGTCTGCACCTTTAAAGACGATGACCTTTCCACCCTTCCCGTCATCAATTTCCTCAGGACTCATTCTGCGTACATTTTCGATAGCCTGAGACAAAAGTACATCCTTGACGTTACCTGTGTACCCTGACTTCCATTTGACGTTTTTAGCCGCTGCATCGAGTTCAGCGTTGACACGTAGGCCGAACAACTCATTGATGTGGTTCTGCTTTTCTCTTTCGGACGCTTCCTTCAATTCATTGTACTGTCTCGTCACGGACGTCAAGTCACGTTGAGCCTGAGCAAGTGCTTTCTTCGTCTCGGCATCGCTACCGCCATCGGCAATGACCTTCTCGAGGCGAGCCTTTTCTTTGGTTAGTTCGCTGACCTGCTGGGCGAGGGCTGCACTACCCTTCACTCGCTCGTTCAGTTCGTTGGCTGCACGCTCGAGGTAGAGGTAGGTCCTTTCATCGCCATTTCTCTTAACACCAGTGGCCTTCTCGATGGTAGCATCCATCTGTCTGTACACCTCTCCGAAGCGCTGACCGATGACTGCTTCTTCATCATTGCGTGATAGTGTAGCAATGGCTGTCAACTGGTCATCCGTTAGGCTGGCCAGCAACTCATTAGCTTTAAGAATCTCGGTTGTTAACATAATCTTACCCTTTGATTAGTTGTTATTTTTTGATTTTTTCGATTGTGATGGAGTTTCTTTAGACTGCTGGGCAAGTGCGCGCGCGACAGCCTCACGGACAATCTCATCCGTTTTTTCGGCCTGTTTTGCGAGCGCTTCCATTACGGCTGCATCAATCTCCGCTTGACGTTTGGCATCGGCTTTCGCTTTGGCCTCTAACTTTCGTTCTTCGATGGTTTTCGTGCGCTCGGCCTCGAGTACACTAAGATATGGGCGAGGGTCGTACAGGATAGTGACCGTGTAGCCCTGCTGCTCCAATACCCTTCGTGCGCTGGCGAATGCCTTTGCACCAAACTTTTGGACTCTCGGAGTGCTAAGCCGCTTACCGCTGTTGGCATCGAATCGCTTGACCTCAATGATGACGTGGAACGTGTTCTTCTCGCCATCAGGTACAATGTAATTCTCAGGCGTCACCTCGGTAACGGGGACATCTCTGAATCCATGCTCTGATTTTACTTTCATAATTGAGTGGGTTTAATTATTACTTCTCGCGTATTCTGCGAGTTTACTGGAAATGTTACTAATCTTATTCGCGTAGGGGATTTCAGACCCGAAGGCAACGACATCGATATTCTCGCGCTCAAAGCGCCTGATGTAGGCAGAGAAGTTGAGTTTGGTTCGCATATCTGTCTCCGATGCTATACCCTGCTTATACAGGTTAACCACCTCTTCATTCGTGAGGTGGCGATATGGCTCAAGGTCTGCGAGTACCATCATTCTCTGACGCTGCGCTGGGTTATTGCGATATTCGGTGTCGATAATCCGATCTTGGAG
>JAEIGA010001383.1_pt1 | contig 37755 bp, 26 predicted proteins | sample 9270691 | NCBI WGS metagenome assembly JAEIGA01 (sample SAMN17057246, study PRJNA624740) | gut metagenome | biome: biome; isolation source: fecal sample | host: Bos grunniens | place: China: Xizang | collected 2019
ATGGTATTGCAAGGAAAACATGAGTAAATATTGAAGCCTCGCATTATGCCACCCCTAACGGGGTTCCAATATATATTTTCCTCTTTCCCGGGGTTACGCTGCTGCGCAGCTCCACCGCCGGGCTACCATATTCCGCCCCTCAACCGGGGCTCTCAAATTCCGTTCGCGGCGCTCACATCAATGAACCCCACAAATTGCTATTTGTGGGGCTATTAACTAAAAACTGTAACACAGCTCTGCAAAAAAGCTTAGCGCTTATTTTACATCCTTGAAAGAGACGGGCACCTTCTTGCTCTTCCAGGCCTTAATGAAATCCTTTTGCAGCTTTCCTGCGTTTTTGTGGTGGTCAATCAGGTGCTTGGTGGCCTCCTCATGCGATTCGCCGGCAATAAGAGCCTCCATATACTTCTTAATGGCGGCCACCCCCTTCTTGCCATCCAAATGCACATAATAGGCAACAATCATGACGGATAAGGTGTAGGTATCCTTACCCTGCCCCATGTAAGAGTACATTTCCTCTTGGGTCATGGTAAAGAACTCTTCCAGCGTGAAGGGGAAATCCAGCGCGCCGTTAGCAGACTGCTCCTTTGCCTTGTGCAAAATAACGGCATAGCAGCGGGTAAAGTCCAAATCCTCACCCACGTAAGGCACATAGCCCACGTATTCTGCCCAGCCCTCGTTGCACCAAATAGGCAGGCCGTTGTATACAAAGTTCTGGTGCGTCAGCTCGTGCACCAACACATGCGTATCAATATCATTCTTCACCACATGGCCATCGGCAGACAAACCGAGAGACTCAAAGGGCACCATCACCTTATCACTGGCAAGTGTTTTCTCGGTGATGGGAGAATTGTCGCCGGGCATCATGCGCTTGCTGTAAAGGAAAATACCGGCGGAAGAGGCGGAACCACCGTTCTGCACGTACTGCTGCTTGGTAGGCCAAAGCTCTACACGGTACTTCTTGCCGGAGCGGTCTTCCTCCGTACGAGGCACGGGCAGCACCTCTGCCACGGCCTTATTGGCGGCATAGGCGCATTCGAACAAGCGCCCCACCGTCTCGCAGGCATTGGCATCAATCTCTACCGGGGTAAAGAAAATGTAGTTGTTGGTCTCGTACACAAAGAAATTGCCCTGCTTTTCACCTTGCTTCAGGGTTGTTTCCTCGGGCACGGGCACCTTATCCGGCCAACCGGAGGGCGACTTAGCACGCACATTGCGCACGCCTTTATCTCTCAGCTCCTTGCGCTTTTGTTGTGCAGCTTTGCCTACATTGCGCTTTTTACTCTTCTTATCCTTGGCGGAGCTTTTCTTTTTCTTCTTAGATGAAGCCTCTTCCTCGTCTTCATCGTCCTCAAACGCCAGGGAAAGCGGTTCAATTTCCGCAGCGGGTTGCACAGGTTCCGCTTGGGCAAAACCTACCATCGCGCAAGCCAGAATGGCAATGGCTGTCATTCGGTTGAGTATTTTCATAGTAAAAAGGTATTATTTACCCATACTCTGGCATAGATACCGGCATTTGGCAAGCCAAAATTCTGATATAACACGACTTTTTTTTGCCTGTAAGCCTCTCATCCAAGCCGAAAACGGGAGCTAAACGCCCCTTTTTGACGGCGCAAGGCTTATTGAGCCACGGCTGCAGATGGGTGGTGCTTGATAATCGCCTCGTATACATCTCTTGCCGTATATTGCTGCGAGGCTTGAATGATAGGCTCATGCTCAGCGCTCCACTGCTCCATCACCTCATCCATGTGTTGTTGGTAGCTAGCCCATTGCGGTGCCTCAGACATCACCAAATCGCTTACGGCCACCATGTGACACACAAAATCTACATCAGGTTCCTCAGCGGGGACCTCTGCCACAGCTGCAGGTGCTGCCTCTGCCGGGGGCGTTGCGGCAGCCTCGGCAGCCACCTCCACCGCAGATTCAGGAGCAGCCTCTACAATCGGCTCGGCCGGCACAGGCTCCGCAGGTGCCGCTGCGGGGGGCACGGCAGCTGCAGCAGGCGGCTCGACAGGCGCCGCTTGGGCCGCTTCTGCAGCTGCAATACGGGCATAAATTTCATCCTTACTGGCTTGGTAAGAGGCATCATTGGGGAATGTTTCAGACCAATCAAGCGTGCTGTAATCGCCCTGGTACTGCAACTGCGAGATAACCAGAGAAACATCGGACGAGGCCCACTCCTCACCTTCCACCACCTGCATATCCACAACCGTTCGCATGGTAAAGTTCACCCCATCGGCATCCACCGACCAGTTGTCCCACACGGCATAGGTGACATGCTCGCGAGCATCGTGAATGGATTCCGCCATTTCCCCCGAACTCGTTGCCCCCGTTTTCTCCGATAGAACAACCACACAGGGCGCCTTGAAACGGAACTGTCCATCGGCATCATACACAAACACCTCGCGGTGCGGGGTACCGTGGTTCATATCCGGGGCAACTACCTCCCATATCAGCTCCGGGCGCTCATCCTCGATAATATCTTTTTCATACACCAACAACCAACCGCCGTATGGCTGTTTGCCGTATATATTATAGTAATACTCGTTATGGCTCACCCGCCCCATAAAACCGGAGGGCGAATAGTAATAGTCATCTTGCTGCTTGCCTTGCCACCAGTCCGTGCTATCCAGCATGTATGAACAAACCACAGCAAGTTCTGCTGCAATTTTTTCCGGCAACTCCGCTACTGTGGCCGGCAACTCCGCTCCGTTTGCCACGGCGGCAAGCCCGGCCATCAAGATTCCATAACTTCTCATACTCATAGAAAATCATAATTACGCCCCAGCGTCAATAAAAAAGGGCTTGCATGCCTTGAACTTTCGCGCGGATTGACGGCATGCAAGCTTGACAAAGGGCGGGGTGGGGTGCATACTAATCGCGTTATGTTACACTTATATGATACACAGTCGGGGGCATTGAAGCCCGTACAGGCAGAGGACGGCAAGCAGCTGCGCTTCTACTGTTGCGGCCCGACCGTGTATGCAGCTGCGCACATCGGTAACTTCCGCACCTTTGTGGTGCAGGATGTGTTTCGCCGCGTGGTAGAGCTGGGAGGCTTGCGCACCAAGCATGTACGCAACCTAACGGACGTGGACGACAAGACCATCCGCAACTCCCAGGCCCAAGGCATGCCTTTGGGTGAGTACACCGCCATGTGGACAGCCAAGTTCCACACGGATTGCAAGGCGCTCAACTGCCTTTCTCCGCATGTGGAGCCCAGCGCCGTGGGCCACATTGCCGAGCAGCTGGATATTGTACAAAAGTTGATGGAGGGCGGCCACGCCTACCAGAGTGAGGACGGCTCCGTCTACTTCCGCATTTCTTCCTACCGCGACTATGGTCGTTTGGCTCATTTGGACCGCCAAGAGCTCGATTTGGGCAAGACCGCCAATACACGTGCCGATACTGACGAGTACGAAAAAGACAGCGTGGCAGACTTCGTGCTGTGGAAGGCACGCCGCCCGGAGGATGGCCCGAACTTCTGGCCGTCTCCGTGGGGCGAGGGGCGCCCCGGCTGGCACTTGGAGTGCTCTGCCATGAGCCACAAGTACTTGGGCGACACCTTTGATTTGCACTCCGGTGGCGTGGATTTGGTATTCCCGCACCATGAGAACGAGATTGCGCAAAGCCGCTGCGCCTGCGGCGGCCACTTTGCCCGCCATTGGTTCCACGTAACGCACCTGCTGGTAGATGGCGCAAAGATGAGTAAGAGCTTGGGCAACATGTACACCTTGGACCAGCTGCAGGAGATGGGCTACACCCCTGCCGCCCTGCGTTATGTGCTGGCCGGTGCTTACTACCGCCGCCCGCTGAACTTCACCCTCAACGGCATGAAGGACGCCACCAGCGCACTTAACAAGCTGGGCCGTTTCGATAAAGAATTGGCTAAGGCCAGTGCCGCTAAAGAGCCTACCTACCGCGACCTCGTTAAGAAAGCCCCTGCCCTCGGTATTTTCCAGCCGGCTTGGGATAGCCTGGAGGACGACTTGAACTCCCCGGAGGCTCTCGGCCACGTGTTCAGCGCCATCAAGGGCGTGAAACCGGCCGAGATGGATGCCGCCGAGGCAACCAACATGTGGAAGGCATTCCGCTTCATTATGGAGGCTCTGGGCTTGCAGCTGCCGGACCCGGATGCCGACATTGAGGTACCGGAGGAAATTAAGGCTATTGCCGACGAGCGCTGGGCTGCCCGCTTGGCTAAAGATTGGGCCAAAGCAGATGCCTTGCGCGGTAAGCTGGCCGACCTCGGTTGGGCCATGAAGGACGGCAAAGACGGCTACAAACTCACTAAAGCTTAAATACATCCATGGATAACAAAGACCTTTCCCTACTCGGCAAGCACAGCGAGTTTTTCCGCTCCCCGGAGGAAGCAAAGCTGGAGGCATTCCCCAACCGCAGCCCGCACCGCCCGTATGTGGTAACGCTTACCACCCACGAGTTCTCCTCTCTGTGCCCTGTTACAGGCCAGCCGGATAGCTGCGAGCTAACCATCACCTACACCCCGGCTGAGAAAGTAGTTGAAACAAAGAGCCTTAAGTATTACCTGGTTTCTTTCCGCAACTACGCAGCCTTCAATGAGCAAGTGGTGAACCGAATTCTGGACGACCTTGTAGCCGCTGCCGACCCGGCATGGATGAAGGTTGTAGGCAAGTTCGGTGCCCGTGGCGGCATTCAGCTCACTTGCACAGCCGAGCATAAGCCCGAGAATCGCCCTGCATGAAAGTAGCCGTACTACTCTCCGGCGGGTTGGATTCCACCACCGCACTTTACTGGGCACACACCCACCACGAGGTGGTGTGTGCTCTCTCTTTTGATTACGGCAGCAATCACGCCGCCCAAGAATTAGCCTGTGCCCGTTACCAGGCCGAGAAGCTGGGCATACCGTACCACGAGATTGATTTGCGTGCCGTCTCTGCCCACCTTCAAAGTGCACTGTTGAGCGGGGCAGATGCCATTCCCACGGCTGATTATGCAGAGGATAACCTCAAGCAAACGGTTGTTCCCTTCCGCAACGGCATCTTTTTAGCTATAGCCGCCGGCATTGCAGAAAGCAATGGCGCAGAGGGCATTGTGATAGCCGCACACGGCGGCGACCACGCTTTGTACCCGGATTGCCGTGAGGACTTTATGCAGGCTATGGCTTCTGCCATCTCCCGCGGCACCTATGCCGAACTGCAAATACTGCGCCCCTTCATTAACAATAGCAAGGACGAAATTACAGCCATAGGCGCAGCGCTGGGGGTAGACTTTGCGCACACCTACTCTTGCTATTGCGGCAGAGAGAAACACTGTGGCCTGTGTGCCACCTGCCGCGAGCGCAAAGATTCTTTTGCAAACTCCGGCGTGTCAGACCCCACCATGTACGAAAGCTGAACTTTGAGGGTGAATGCCGAACGGGCGCGCCAAAAGGCATTCCCCCCCGCTTTCCGAGGGCATACCAAGCCATGCTACAGCCCCCACGCCGCATGCCCGAAATTCTCTGTTAAAAACGTAAAAAAGGGATTGCAAATTGTGGGGCAATGCTGTAGAATAGCCGCCGCGTATGGCACGGCAAGCATTAGGAAAAGGATTGGGCGCACTGATTAAAAAGACAGTGGCCAAAGATACGGAAGAAACTCAACAACCGCAAGTTGATGAGAGTCGCATCATTTTGGCAAAGGCAGATGAAATTCTGACCTCCCCCTTCCAGCCGCGTCGCCGTTTTAACGAGGAGCAGATTTCTGAGCTGGCAGACTCCATCCGCGAGCGCGGTTTGCTGCAGCCCCTGATTGTTCGCTTGGTTGACGGCAAGTATGAGCTTATTGCCGGTGAGCGCCGTCTGCGTGCCGTGCGCAGCTTGGGCATGACCGAGGTGAAGATTGTGGTGCACGATGCCAGCGACCTCGAGGTAGCCGAGCTTACCCTTATCGAGAACCTTCAGCGTGAAGACCTTACCCCCCTTGAAGAAGCCGAGCAGTACAAGCTACTGCAAACGCAGTTCGGCATGAAGCAAGAGGTGATTGCCCGCCACGTCGGTAAATCTCGCGTAGTGGTTGCCAACATGGTACGCTTGCTGGATTTGGCCGCCCCTGTTAAGGAGCTGCTGGAGAAGGCGGAAATCAGCGTAGGCCACGCCAAGGTGCTGCTTCAAATCAAGGATGACGAGGCCGCCCAAATCGCCGCCGCCACTCGTGTGGCTGAGCAAGGGCTCACCGTTCGCCAAACGGAGCAGTTGGTAAAGGCTATTCTGAACCCGGAAAACGGCATGCCGCATATCCCCGTCAAGCGAGCTTTGCCCGAGGCTTACGAGCAGGTTTGCCGCCAGCTTTCCTCAGACTTCGGCACCAAGGTGAATATTAACCTGAAGGGTAAAAACAACGGCGTGATTGAGATTCCCTACATTGGTAAAGACGAGTTGGTGCGTATTCTCCAATTGTTCGGCATCAATTTCCCGCATTAATTCTCCTCCCATGAAACACCGCGTTCTCCTTGCCCTGTGCAGTGCTGCTCTGCTCTGTGCCTGCTCTGAGCAAGAGAGTAAACCCGCCGCCGCTCCCAAGCAAGTAGTATACCAATTGCAGGATGCGGAGGCTTTTTGCGGTGAAAACGCCTATCGCCATTGCCATGATTTGTGCGCTATGGGCCCCCGCCTTTCCGGCTCTGCGGCCTACGAGCAACAGCTTCAATATCTTACCAAATACTTAGAGCAATACGGTTGGACGGTCTCGCGCCAGGCTTTTACCCCCCCGCACGGTGTGCCGATGACCAATTTGCACGCGGTGTATGGCAATGGCCCCGCGACAAAACGTGTTATACTGAGCTGCCACATTGATACGAAAGTAGGCATTGCAGATGACTTTGTGAGTGCCGACGACGGTGCCAGCGGAGCCGCTGTGTTGCTGGAGAGTGCCCGCATGTTGGCAAAAGAGCCGGAGCTGGCGCAGCAGATTGAACTGGTGTTTTTTGACGGAGAAGAAGCCGTAGCTCCGCGCATGACGGAGGAGGACGGCCTGTATGGCTCCAAGTACGATGTGCAGCGCCGTGGGGAGCAGCTCCCCGAGTACCAAATCAACTTAGATATGGTGGGAGCCCGCAACAAAACCATTGCCGTGCCTTTTTTTGATGCCGATGAAGAGCTGTTGCGCATTTACGAAGAAACCGTGCAAGAGCTTAAGCTAAACCCGGTTCGATGGACCATTACCGATGAGCAATATTGGGACGACGACCGCCCCTACCGCGAAGCCGGCGTGGCCACTATCAACCTCATTACCCTCTTTGTAGACAGCATTTGGTGGCACACCACACGCGACAACATGACGCGCATCTGCCCCCAATCTCTGCAAGAAAGCGGCTTGGTAGCACTCACCATGCTGCGCCGTCTTATCAACGGCATGCAGCAATGATTTTAGTTAGCAAGCTATCGACCGTGAATTGAAACCGGGCTTAATCAAAACGCTCTGTTTAAGTTTTTAGTTGTTGGCCCCACAAATAGCAATTTGTGGGGCGCATTAATGTGAGAGAAGCGAACGGAATTTGAGAGCCCCGGAGGGGCGATATATGGTAGCCCGGGGTGGAGCTGCGCAGCAGCGTAACCCCGGGAAAGATGAAAAATATTTTGGAACCCCGCTAGGGGTGGCATAATGCGTGGCTATATTATTTACGCTTATTTATTGATAAAGAGCGAATAACGAAAGAACTACAATATAATGCACCCCTTTATACCACCCCTCCGGGGTTCCAATTGATGGGTGTCTAACCCGGGGTTCCGCCGCTAACGCGGCTCCACCACCGGGCTATTTTATAGCGCCCCACCGGGGCTCAGAATTCGGCTCGCTGCGCTCGCGGTATTTGGGAGAAGAACGGCTGACGCCGTGGTGAAGAATGCCCGTTGGGCATGGTGAAGAATCTGCCTGTGGCAGATGGTGAAGAACAGCTTACGCTGTAGTGAAGAACGCACCTGCGGTGCGTAGTACGGAGGGCCGACAAACTCCCATTTATCAACTAAAAACTTTAACAGAGCTAATCAAAAAGTGAGGGGTAGGACTTGCGAGACAACTCCTGCGACAAATTGCGGATGGTGTAGCTATCCTCGGCCTGGAGGGCCTTCTCCGTCATGGCGCGGCACTCCTCATAACTCAGGTGGCGAATGGCATAGCGAATCAGCGGCAGCAGATGCGTGCCTACCGAAAGCTCCGTAGCCCCCAAGCCCACCAAAAGCGGAATGAGGGTAATATCACCACCCATCTCGCCACAAATGGCGGTGGGAATGCCGGCTGAAATCGTCTGCTTAATCATGCGAATCACGCCGGGGTGCGTGGGGCGGAACATATCTGCCACACGGAAATTGACGCGATCCACCGCAATGGTATACTGGGTGAGGTCGTTGGTGCCGATGGAGAAGAAATCCACATGGCGAGCCAATACATCAGACATCATGGCGGCGCTGGGCACCTCAATCATAATGCCGACACGCATGTGTTCATCATAGGCAAGGCCACGCTCACGCAGCTCGGCGCGGCACTCCTCCAGCAGCTCGTGCACCTGGTTCACCTCCGTAATACCGGAAATCATGGGGAACATAACAGCCGCCTTGCCATGTGCCGAGGCACGTAAGATGGCTCGCAACTGCTCCTTGAACACCTCCGGACGACTCAGGGATACGCGAATACCGCGCCAGCCGAGGAAGGGATTACCCTCCTTTTCCTCTAACACCTCAAAGGGCAATTTATCGCCACCGGCATCGAGCGTGCGGAAGATAACCTCATGCGGCGCACACTCCTCCACCAAATCGCGATAATGGCGGTATTGCTGCTCTTCATCGGGCAGGCTGCCACCGCCTAACAGGAAGAACTCCGTGCGGTACAGGCCAACACCCTCGGCGCCGGAGCGGTGAATCGCATCGTACTCATGAGCAAACTCTACATTGGCAGCCAATCGAATGCGGCGTCCGTCCGTTGTTTCAGCGGGCTGGTCGCGCAACTCTGTCAGGGCAATATAAGCCTTCTCCTTTTCTGCCTGCAAGGCTCGGTAATAGCGCTCCGTTTCCTCGGTGGGGTTGAGAATCAACACACCGCTGTAGCCATCCACAATAGCCTTGGAGCCCACGCGCGAATCCATCACCAAATGCGGCACCCCCACGACAGCGGGCATGCCCAACGAACGGGCCAAAATAGCCGTGTGCGAAACGGCAGAACCGACCTCCGTCACAAAGCCCAGCACCATGCGCGAATCCAAATCAGCCGTATCACTGGGCGCCAAATCATAGGCAGCAAGCACGTGCGGCTCGCAACCACAGGGAGAATGAACCGCAGCAGCCGGTGATGGAGGCGACATGTTTTTGAGCACGCGCTGCAAAACATCGCCGATATCTGCCACACGTGTGCGCAGATAGGGGTCGTCTACATGGCGCATCACCTCCATAAAGTTCTGCACCACGGCATAATACACCGCCTCAATATTTTGCATGCGCTCGGCAAACTCCTTGCGCAGGCGCTTCAGGATAACACGATCACGCAAAAAGAGCAAATGAGCATCAAAAATAGCGGCCTCGGAAGCGCCGGACAAATGCTCCACTCTCTCCTTCAGCGCATAAAGCTCCTCCTCCGTGCGGGCAAGAGCACTTTCAAAGCGCGCCCACTCGCTTTCCGTTTCGGTGGGCAAAATGCTGCGAGTGACGGGCGCAGAACAACCGCGAGCCTCTACACGCAGACACCCAATGGCAATACCGGGAGAAACCGGCACACCTTTCATGCGGCGTTCGTGTATCTCAGTCATGAACGGTCAGAATCTTCGGTAGGGTATGAAGCGTGATTGAGAAAGCTATTTAGGCTTCGCCGAATTTGCCGGCTACCAGCTCTTCCAATGCGGCCATGGCCTCGGCCTCATCTGGGCCTTCTACCGATACCTCAATATCAGCACCACAGCCTACAGCCAACATCATTAACCCCATAATACTTTTTCCGTCAACGGCTTCATCGTCTTTCTCCACCGTAACATCAGACTGAAAACGGCTGGCAACGCGCACAAACTGAGCAGCGGGGCGAGCATGAATTCCGAGCTTGTTGAGAACAGTGAGTTTTTTGGTAATCATATCTTTTGCGGGGTTCCTATTTGCTGTCTGAAAGTATACGATATATCCCCTGCGTTGGCGAGCTTTTTTTTCAGCAAAATTCAGGGAGATTGATTTTTGCGAAACGAGCGCGAGAAAAGGCTTGCAAAACGTATGAGTTGTGGCATACTGACCGAGCAAAAATTCAAAACATGAAGAGGGGTCTAGTTTTAGAAGGCGGAGCCATGCGAGGCATGTTTACAGCCGGTGTCATGGATGTAATGATGGAAGCCGGTATCGAATTTGACGGCGCCATTGGAGTATCTGCCGGCGCAGCTTTTGGTGTTAATTACAAGAGCAAGCAAATTGGGCGAGTGATTCGCTACAACATGCAGTTTTGCAATGATCCCCGCTACTGTGGCCTCAATAGCCTGATTACCACGGGCAATATTTACAACACAGAGTTTGCCTACAAGATTGTGCCCCTACAATACCACCCCTTTGATTTTGCAGCCTACTCCAAACACCCCATGGAGTTTGTGGTGGTATGCACGGATATTGAAACAGGCAAGCCGGTTTACCACACCTATGCCGGATGGGAGGACCATGGATTTGATTGGATACGCGCCTCAGCTTCCATGCCTTTGGTTTCTCAAATTGTTGAAATTGACGGCGTTAAAATGTTAGATGGAGGAATCAGCGACCCTCTGCCTCTCCGCCGCTTTGAGCAACAGGGGTACAACAAAAATGTGGTGATTCTTACCCAGCCGGGCGATTACCGCAAACGCAAAACAAGCGCCATGCTGCTGCTGAAGCTCATGTACAAAAAATACCCGCACTTGGTTCACGCCATGAAAGTGCGCCACGAGGTGTACAATGAATCCGTGGAATACATTAACCGCAAGGAAGCCGCGGGAGACATATTGGTGATTCGTCCGGAGAGTCCCCTGCCCGTAAGCCGCGTAGAGAAAAGCCCGAAGAAACTTCGCGAGTGCTATGAGATAGGCCGCGCTGCCGCCCTCCAACGCTTAGAGGAAATTAAACAGTTTTTAGCCTAACCCCATCGGGTAGAGATAAAAAAGGCCCCGCAAGCAGCGGGGCCTTTTTGTTGAGATTTACTTCTCCTTACCGGACCAAATGACGTACCGCGTGCCGTCCCACTGCACGGCAGTAATACGCGTTGTACCCTCAGGAATAATCAAATCCGTGGATTCGTTGTCCTCATGGTTCAATCCGCGAATCGCCACACGGCACAAACGCTTGCCGCGGTAGCATTCGAAGGCAACAGCATTCTTCCACTCGTTGCCGGGAATGGTTACAATACCACGGCTTACATCGAGCTTAAAGTTGGGAGAAGGCTCCACCGGCAAGCGGTCCTTAAAGATATTGACGGTGTTAGCATTCACATAATAAATGACCGAGGTATCGGGCTTGGGGTACTGAGCCATGTGGGCAAGAGCCTTCTCACACATCTCCGGGGTAATGGTAACGTGGTGGCTGCTGTAGTCTTCCACAAAGCGATTCATGGGAGCCAGAATACCGGTTTTCACAAAGAACTCGGAGAGGTCCAGCTTAACGGCATCTGCAGCACGGGTGCAGAACTGCACACGCAACTCACCATGCGGAGTATCTGCCGCATCTTTGCGAGCCTGCTCGTAAATGTAGGGGTAGAAGCCATCCTGCCCGCGAGCCACGGCAAAATAGAGCTGCAACTGCCAGAGGGGAGAGACGGAAACGAAGTGATCGCCCGTGCGCTCACCCGGCACGTTGTTGATGCCGTAGTCCGGCCCGGTCATGAACTGCCAGAGCTGGCGACGCACCAAGGCGGAGTTGATGTAGCAATCAAAGCGCCCACCACGCATGCGCTCATGGTAGCCCATAACGGGTGTCACCTCGTGCTCCAAGCGGCAATTATCGGGGTTAATATTGTAGCAGCACCAGGCAGAGAAGATATTGTTTGTTACCTCTTGGGTGCCGGCCCACATCATGCCCGGACGGCACTGGTTAATGTGCCCGAACTCGTGTGCAATGCCCCAAGCCGTATGCTTGAGCGAATCCACATTGGCCACCTCTCTTAAGGCGGTGTTAATGTAGGCAGTGCCCATGCCGTCTGCGTGCATAAAGCCACTCCACTGCACGCGGCCATGGATGTGGTTGCCGGGGTGGCAGCCATAGCGCTCCCAACCCAGCATATCCTGCTGGTTCTTAATCACGCCATCGTAGAGGGCAATCAACTCCGGCCCGCGGTTCGGGCAGTGCTCTTTAAGCCCATCCACATTGTATGCCAACTGGGCACGCTCGCCAAGAATATCCAGTATATTACCCTGAGCCCCGGCTAACAGGCGGCGCCATGTGTCCGCGTTGTCGTGCTGCGTAAACACACCGTTGACGTGCCCGCCCTCTAAGCGTACCTTCAATGCCGGAGCAGACTCCGGCGTGGCAGAGCGATAATTAAAGTAGCCCAGCCCTTGCGTGGGTGCCGTAAAGGAGTTGACACCGGACTTCAACGGAATCTCGGCATGCCCGCCATCACGATCAAAATTATGGATAATGAAGCTAAGCCCCTTGGGTGCATCGCCCTGCACGTCAATGGTTACCAACTCACCGGAGCGATAGAAGATACCGGTGGGGTTTTCGAAGGGAGAATAATTATTCGTGCGCAAGCGTTCTCGCACAATCTCCTGCGGCAAATAGGCGCGGAACTCGCGGTTGCGGTAAGCGGCCTCCGTATCAACACTCGTGTTGAGTTGGGAATAATCCGTACCGGCAGGTATCTCGGCATGCAGGGGCATGGCACCCCATACTCCCCAAGCCAACATCATATAAGCAAATATTTTCATGTTCGCATTCCTTTCTACTTTTTACTTCAACAGGGTGGCACACTCACCTTCGGCGTACTCTGCCGCTTTCTTTCCCTGCTCATCAACAGCATTGCGGTCAGCCCCGGCATCCAACAAGGTCTTCACCATAAAGTGGCTCTTGGCGCGCACAGCCATGTGCAGCAAGGGCGATTTGCGGAAGCGGTAGTCGTTCACCTTCATACCGGCATTCAGGAACATTTGCAGATAATCCGCACGATTACCCATAATAGCCATACCAACAGGGTAGCCATTGCGACCGCCATCCGGGTTAAAGTTCTCGGCCTTATAGGCGGGGATGAGCGCCTCCACAGCGGCGGAGTTACGGCTCCAAACAGCATCGTGCAAAGGGGTAGCACCATTGTTGCCCGGGTGCATGGGATTAGCCCCGGCGGCCAGCAATGTTTTGATTACCTCTGCACGGGCGCTGACAGCAGCCAAATGCAGCACACTCTTCTTGTTGTTGGTTACGTAATTAACATCGGCACCGGCCTGAATCAACAGCCCGGCCATGGCGGCCTGGTTGGCAGAAACAGCCACACAAAGAAGCGTACCGCTGTTATCCGCATTCAGTGCATTGGGGTTCACTCCATTTTGTAAGGCTTGTTTCACGGCGTCCGCATGGCCACTGCGAATGTCGTTGGCCAACTGAATCTCAAGGGAGCGCACTTTGCCGGCGGCATCCAACGCAGCTATCACCTCTGCCTGTGTAGCCAGCTCCCTAGCCGTACGGCCGGCAGCATCTTTGGCGGCTACATCTGCCCCGGCAGCTAACAATACACGCACCGCCTCGGCCTTACCGGCAACGGCGGCCAAATGCAAGGGAGTATTACCCAGCTCATCTGCCGTATTGATAAAGGCAGGCTGTCTCTCCACTGCTTTTTTCACCTGCCCCACATTCCCATACTCCACAGCCTCGTGGGGAGAAAATACAGCGTTGGAACGCTTCATTAATTCACGCCACTTATCAAGCTCATCGGCAGAAGCCACCACGGCTCCCGCCATCATTAACGTCACTAGTACTTGTGTTTTCATCATCGTATTAATGGTTAATACTTTACATTCCTCAACAGCCACCGTGGCTGTTTTCCTCACACTGATTATAACACAACAAAAGAGAATTGACAAGTTATACTGCTACTACGAGCTAAAGATATGTATTTCTACGAGGCCAAGAGGGGAGAACGCGCACCGCCCCTCCTTTTAATCCCGCTAATATTTTCGGAATTAATAAGATTTAATTTTAACAACTATATGCTTGACATGGGAGATACATTTTGATACTTTCACGACATCATGAAACGCACATTCTTTCACCTCGCGTTGATGGCCGGCATTTTTGCCGGGGTAATGGCACCTGCTTGTTATGCAGACGAAGATGCTACCCCCAAGACCACCAAGAAGGTCAAGAAGAACAAAAAAGGCGATAGTGGCGAGAGCGCTAAGGGTAACTTACCCGCAGTGAAGGCCGCCATTGCCGACATTGAATTTTTGGATGGGGAGCCGTCCAAGAAGGCAAAATACTATGTCTACCTGCACTCTGCCTCTTGGTGTGGCCCGTGCAAGGCGCTGATGCCCAGCATTGTGAAAGAGTACAAGAAGATGAAGAAAAAGAAGATTGAAATCATCTTGATTGGTCACGACAAAACAGAGGAAGCAGCTAAGGCCTATTTAGAACACTATGAGGCGGGCTTCCCCTGCATCTTGTCTTCCTCCCCGGCTGCCTCTACCCTGCCCGGTTATACCAGCCCGGGTGGTATTCCCTACGCTACGATTGTAGACGAAGACGGCAACGTGCTTTACAATAACCACGCCAAGGGTGTGCTTGATTGGAAAAAGATTTGTAAACCTAAGAAAAAGTAAGTAGAAATACGAGCTACGAATTCCGAAGGACGAAGTGAATTTACAATTTACGACGTACAAGGTACAATTTGTTAAGCTTGGCGGCTAAGCCGCACGAGGGGCAAAGCTTAGCCTCGCTTACCGCCCGCGCTCAAGGCGCGGGCGGCAGCTTATGCTGAGCTTTGCTATCTTTGCGCCGTAAGCGCGGAACTCACAAATTCGCATGTCGGAATTCGCACCTCGTACTTCTACAAATTGGTAGTTGTGGGGGAAATACTATCGGAGTGTTGGACTTTAGTCCAACATTTATTATCAAACCATACCACCAAAAAGGTGGGACTAAAGTCCCACCCTACGATACAACCGAGCTATATCATTTATCGCGAGAGCGGAGCTTGGGTCGGTTGGCGGCGGGGGCGGGCACCTGTATTTCTACCGGGACGGCGACGTGTACCCGGATGAGAAGAACGCATTGACTCCAGGCGGCGCTGGAGAGTCTTGATACGTTCGTCGTCATAATTGCGCAACAGGGTGCGGATTTCTTCTTTTTGCTGAGAGCGGCCTTGCTCATGCTGCGGGTGCGCAGCCACAAGCATCACCAAGCGCTCTCGCATAGCGGGGGTGAAATCGGCACGCTCGGTGAGGAAGGACAAGATTGCTAGGGTGCGTTCATTGGCTTGCGTAGCCTCTTGCGTTTTGCCTTGGCGCTGCAGTTGCACGGCGTAATTGTCTCTCACAGCAAGGAAGAGCATAATGAGCTCACTATCCGCGGGGTTATCTGCCAACAAGTTCTGAGAATAAGCGGCAGCTCGCTCATAATCAAAAGTAAGACTTTTGAGCGGCTCTGCGCGCTGAGCGGATGCAGCTAAGCGAACATAAAGGAATTTAGCTTCGTCGGAATCCGGATATTGCTTGAGCAATTGCTCTAACAACTGGAGACAATTTTCACCCCCGGGGGCAAGCAGTTGTTGCACCGGCGCATGGGATACCGTCGACAACAACTCCACGCGACGCAATTGGGCCAACAGGTGTTCCGGTTTCTCTTGCAACAAACCGTGCAGCAGCCCCGCCATGCGCTCTAACAAAGCCAAGCGCTCTGCGGAACGGCTCTGCGACTCGCTACCGCTGAGGCTGCGTACCGGCAAGCGGTGCAATCCTTGGTGGGGAGTGCTGCGACCGGTGGATACGGCGGCATCAGAATAAACAATGGCGAGCTGGAGCGCGCGCACCAGTTGCAATCGCGTGTCAAAATCTGCATCGGTCGGCACTTGTTTCTCCAACGACAAAAGCAATTTAACAGCTTCGGGAGAAGAAATAGACTCCGACTGCGCGGCCAAGGCTGTGGCTAGGCCGATGGAAGCCTCAATACAGGCAACAGAGCCGGGCTCGCTTTGCTCTACAACGCGCTTATAATAGGTCTCAGCTGTGGCATAATCCCCGGTTTTGAGCGCAATGGCCGCCAGAATGGAAGCCGCCTCTGCCACCTTACCGCTGCCGTTATCTGCCTGCTCTGCCAGCTGCTCGTAGTAGGGCATCAAATCCAACAACAACCGAGCATCTGCACGGGTGGGTAACAGCACGCTGCCGTCGTCGCCCTCCACAGAAACCATAGAGGCGAAAATGCGTTGCAAACAGGCATCTGCAATCTGCTCATTTTTCTCAGCCAGAGCGCGTTGCTCGTTTTCGCTCACTAAAGCGCGGTCTGCCAGCAAGCGCTGCTCATTTTCATTTTTGAGGGCGCGGCTAACGCGGGCATAGCCTATGCTCACACTGGTGAACAAAAGCACCACCAACAGCGCGGCAAAATGGCTCCACAAGGCCACGGCCGGGCGACGGCGCATCCACAATTTGTAGCGGCGCAGGAACGAGGCGGCACGCGCCTTAACCGGCTCGCCATTCAGATAGCGCTGCAGGTCGTTCGCCATCTCGGCCATCGACTCATAGCGATAGGCGGCATCGTAGGAACAAGCTTTGTTGATGATGGCCCCCAGCTCGCCGTACCCTTTGAGCGGCTGCAAAAGGCCATTGCAAATGTTTTGCACTAATTTGCCGGGCTCCGTTTCTTTGAAAACCGGGCGCCGCGCCAGCAACTCATACAGGGTGAGGCCTAGGCTATATTGGTCGCCGGAGAATGAGTTGATTCCCTTCAGCAATCGCTCCGGCGCCATGTAGCGCAAAGTGCCATCGTGACTTTGGGTGACAAGGGGGGCATCTTCCCCTTCGTTCAAAATAGTAGCCAAGCCAAAATCGCTCACCTGCACCACGCCCGAATTATCCAGCAGCAGGTTGCCGGGCTTCACATCGCGGTGCACCACACCGTGTTTATGGGCAAAGGCTAAGGCGCGTGCTGCCTGCAAGCCCACTTTTGCTACGGCCTGCTCATAGGGCACCCCGGGAAAAGCCGCGCCTAATCTGCCCACGCTCACCCCCTGCCCGTTGACCAAGCCCATCACATAGTAGCGGTAGTGCCCCTCATGGCCGGCACCAAATACTTCTACAATGTTGGTATGGCGCAGGGCGGCAATAACGCGGGATTCGTTTTCAAAGGCTTCGCTGTGGCGGGGGTCCGAGCTCCACGAAGGAGCAAGAATTTTAACAGCAACCTCGCGCTGCAATGACTCTTGGCGGGCACGAAAAACAGTACCCATACCACCGCACCCAATACGCTCTAACAGGTGGTAGTCGCCCAACCTCTCAGGGTAATGAGCCATGGCCGGTGCCGGGGGCTGGGTGTTGCGGCTCAGGCCTTCCATGTTCATCATGGCAGGCAGCAGCTCGCGCAGTTCGGAAGCAATCTCCTCGTGTTCCGCAACAAATGAATCGACGGAAATGTGTTCTCCGGCACGCAAACGCTCCAAAAACTCATCGGCCAACACGGCGGCAAGCTCCTCGCGCTCGTCGTCCGTCATTGGTGCACTGGTATCATCACATGTCTTCATCATTCAGCAAGTTCTGGAAACGCTTCAGAGCTCGCACATAACGAATACTTGCATTTTTGGGAGAGATTTCCAACACGGCGGCACACTCGTTATTGCTGAGTTCTTCAAAATGGCGCAATTCCAGGATTTCTCGGTCTATATCGGGCATTTCTTCGAGCACCTTGCGAGCTAAGGCATGGCGCTCCATGCGCTCCAAATGAGTACGAGGGCTGGAGATGCTGTCAGCAAATTGAGCCCAAGCATCAACAGACGCATCAGTCTCGCCATCATCCCACGTATTCTCACGCATAGCATCGCGCTTGCCGGCACCCAAATGGCGGCGTTCCATATCCGTAAGCGTTTGCAGTGCAATTCTGCGCAGCTTAACGAACATGGGTACCTCCGGCTGATTTTTAAGGAAATCAAGGCGGCGGCCACATGCCAAATAGGCCTCCTGGGCTACATCATCTGCGCTCATACGGCGCAGCATCACGCGAGGCATACGCGTGGCGAGCAGGCGCACCAAGCGGTCTCGGTGCTCCAACCATATCTCAGCCAACCACAAATTTTGAGGCGTCTCATCCATGTTAGTCATGTATATAGACAAGAACGCAATTCGGGCGGCAAAATCTACATGAAACGGCGTTATTCCGTCATGGATTCCTCGCGCAAATCGCGAGTCATGAGCTCTTCCAAGGCTTGGCGGGCAGGTTTACCGCAGTAAAGGATTTCGTACATGGCATCTGTAATGGGGGTACGAACATTCAATTTGCGGGCAAGCTGGTAAGTAGAGAGCGTATTGGGAATACCCTCCACCACCTGACCAATGCGGGATTGGCACTCATCCACAGGCACGCCATTGGCAATCATTCTGCCGGAGGTGAGGTTGCGGCTGTGCTCAGAATAGCAGGTTACAACCAAATCACCCATGCCGGAGAGGCCCATGAAGGTATCCATACGGCCACCGCGTGCCATGCCGATGCGAGTCATTTCTGCTAAGCCACGAGTTGCAAGGGCGGCACGGGCATTGTCGCCCAAGCCCAAGCCGGCGCAAATGCCGCTGGCCAACGCAAACACATTCTTAATGGCACCACCCACCTGCATGCTCACCACATCGGTGCAGGTGTATACTCGCAAGAAGGGGGTGCTGAGGCGGTGCTGCACACCACGGGCAATCTCCAAATCTGCAAAACCTACCAGTGTCAGGCTAGGCAGCTCCAGCACAATATCCTCTGCATGATTCGGACCGGAAAGCGCACCTACCGGGCACTTGAGGTTAGCCTCAAGAATCTCCGTCATCAGCAGGTTAGTGTCCTTTTCAATACCCTTGGTGCAACTGACAACAACAGCATGCTCAGCCAAGGCCACCTTAGACAAGCTTTGTGCCACACTGCGCATGGCAACGCTGGGCACTACTACAATAACCAGCTCTGCACCGGCTACGTCCTCCCAATCGCTGGTTACTAATACGTTCTCCGGCAGCGAGCGGGCACCCTCTACACGGCAAAGGCTGTGGCGCGTCTCGCGAATGATAGCGGCTTCTTCCTCACGATAGGTCCAGAGGACGACTTCTTCACCACTATATGAGGCAGTGAGAGCAAGGGCTGTACCCCATGCACCACCACCGATAACAGCTGTTTTTTTGTATTGGAGAGACATAACAAAAAAGGAAAATTATTTTTTAGAGAAAGCTTTGGGCTCTGTACCGTTACAGAGGCGAACAATGTTGGAGCGGTGTTTCCATACCACCAGCACAAAGATGAAACCGAGCAAGCCCAGCACCATGCCATCGGCCGCACTCAGGGTGCCATCCTGCCAACAGAAGACATAAACGGCGGCGCTCATCATGGCCAAACCGGCAGCCATGCTGGAGAGCGACACGTAGCGAGTGAACAGCATGCACACAATCCAAGTGGCAACGGAGGCCCAACCCACAATCGGAGATACGGCAAACAAACAACCGCCCGTTGTGGCAACGCCCTTACCGCCCTTGAAATTCAGATAACAAGTAAAGGTATGCCCCAGCACCAAGGCAAACAACACTCCCAAAAACCACCCCATTTGGGCGGCATCAAATGTTGTTACATCGCCCCCCAAGTGCTGAGCCATAAACAACAGGGGCAAATAACCCTTCAAAAAGTCACACACAAATACCGGGATTCCCCATTTTTTACCGAGCACTCGCACGGCGTTCGTGGCACCAATGTTCCGGGAGCCATGCTCGCGGAGATCCAACCCGTTCATACGACCGGCCAAATACCCAAACGGAACCGAGCCAATCAAATACGCTGCCACAATGTAAATAAGATTCTCTACCATGCGAATTAAGTATACCCCCTTCTCCGCGGAATTGCAAACATTTTTTACAGATTTGTTAACTGTTTTTCCGCTTTATTTCCGTTGACCGGATTGCCTTGCCTTAAATTCATACACCCCGGCATGGCGAACCATACCGGGGTGAGGTGTTAAGTGCTAAATGGAGAGAGAGAATTTAAGCATCGAGAACCGGCATATCCTCATCGTTATCCTCGCCGCCATGGGCAAGAATGAACTGCAGATCATTCAAGTCGAGGCTAGAGGCAAAGCCTTCGTCACCAAGCACATTGGTAACAAGTTGGTTCTTCTGGTGCTGCAGCACGCGAATCTTCTCTTCCACAGAGTCGCGAGTCAGCAAGCGGTAAGCAATAACCTTGTTCTTCTGGCCGATACGGTGCGTACGGTCGATAGCCTGGCTTTCCACAGCCGGGTTCCACCACGGATCGTACAGAATGACGTAGGATGCAGAGGTAAGGTTCAAACCGGCACCACCGGCCTTGAGTGAAAGCAAGAAGACGCTGGGTTCCTTCGTGGTCTGGAAGCGTTCGATTTCCGCCTTACGATCCTTCGTAGCACCGGTGAGGTAGTTGAAGGGACGGTGGTCGGCCTCCAGTCGGGCGCGAATGATATCCAACATGGTGGTGAACTGGGAGAACACGAGCACCTTGTGGCCTTCATCGCGCAGCTGATCGAGCAGGTAGAAGAGCGCGTTGAGCTTGGCGCTATCCTCACCAACGTACTTCTTATCAACAAGCCCGGGGTGACAGCAAATCTGGCGCAAGCGCATCAAGCCCTGCAGAATAGCGAAGGAGTTCTTCTTGACGGATTCGTCGGAATCCATACCGAGGAGAGCCTTCTGAATGCGGCGCAGCTCTGCCTTGTACAGCTGGCGCTGAATGCCCTCCATCTTGGCGTATACCTCTTCTTCGGTACGGGGCGGCAGGTCCTTAGCCACCTGTTGCTTGGTGCGGCGCAGCAAGAAGGGCTTGAGGCGAGCCGCCAAGCGGTTCTGGCTCTGAGAATCCTTGCGCTTATCGAAGCGCTTCTTGAAGTAGGCACGGCTACCCAGCACACCAGGCATGGCGAATGCCATGAGCGACCACATATCCAGCAAGCGGTTTTCGATAGGCGTACCGGAAAGCACCAATCGGTTGTATGCCGTGAGCTCGCGTGCGGCCTTAGCGGCCTTGGAGTCCGGGTTCTTAATCTGCTGGCCTTCGTCAAGAATAACGGTTAACCACTTAATGGAGTTAATCTGCTCACCGCAAACACGCAACTGAGCGTAGTTGATAACTACCATATCGTAGTTAGCCAAAATGTCTTCTACCACGGCCTGCTCCTTGTTGCGAATCACCTGCACACGAATGCCGGGGGCAAACTTCTCTGTTTCACTGGCCCATACATCGAGCACGGATTTCGGGCAAACAATGAGCACGGGCGGCACCACCACCTTCTTGCGGCCCTGCTTGTTGCGAGCAAGATAATCTTCTCTCAACCACAGCACATAGGTGATGGACTGAATGGTTTTACCGAGACCCATGTCGTCCGCCAGAATACCACCGAAGCCGTTGACGGAAAGGTAGGCCAGGAAGTGGAAGCCATCAATCTGGTACGGACGCAGCGTTGCCTGCAAGGCTGTGGGCACATCCGGCTTAACGTCAATCTTAATCTCGGAGGTGCGCTCCTTAATGCGCTGCCAGGCCTTGGGATCAAACACCTCTGCAGCGCGCGGATCTGCCAGCTGCAAGGCGTGCATGCGGTGCGTTTCGCCGGAAAGATCGAAGGGATCCAAACCGAGCTTGGTAACGGCATCGCGCTGAGCATCATCCAGCTTGATTTCCAAGCGCATCCAGCGTCCATCATCCATACGGACATAGCCGCCACGCGCGGAAACCAGGGCGCGGATTTGCTCCTTGGTAAGGGTTACGCCCTCCACATCAATCACTACGCGCAGGTCAAACCAGTCAATTTCCTGGTTCACCACCTCAAAGCGAATGGCTGCGGCGACGGGGTCTGCCAGCAAGGACTGAAGATTTTCATCCATCTCCACCTTAATGGTCTCGGGGATGGTCTTTGCCCACTCTGCAAACTTCTCGGGGAACTGCTTGGTAATGCGGCTCTTGAAGGCTGCCAAGGGGCCATCGTAGGTGAAGTTCATCTCCTCCAACAGGCCGGGAATGGGGTACAGATTATCGCGAATGAAACGAAGGAGTGTCTTATCCTTCACGGCCATCTGCTCCACGAGCTCCCAATCATCCTTACCCAAACGCTCCTTGCGGCGGCCGGGGGTATCCTGGGCAGATACTTCCAACAGCACGTGCTCTGTATCGGCACTGGTAAGACCACGCACAATCTTCATGGAGAAGGTGGGCATGAGCTCGATATCCACCACGCGCTCCTCCATACTGGGCGGCAGGGTGGCGCCAATCTTACGAAGGAACTCGACGCCGTCCAAGCTGTCGATAACAGACTTAGGAATGGAGTAGCGGGGCTCTACTTCCGTGCTTTCCAACCACTTGGGAGGGCCGGGGAATACGGTTTCATCGGACTGGTAAAGTTCTACCTGGCCCGGCAACTGGCGCACAGAGTGCGTTACATGCACACCGGCGGCTGTAACAAGCTGCAGGCCATAGCAATCCGGCACAATCGGGTCATCAATACAAATCCACTTCAGCGGCTCCTTTACCACCTTGAAATAGCACTCATCCAGGTTCACCAAATAGCCTTTCAGGGCGGGTTGGTGGAAGAGGCGGTTCATAACGCGGCAGGCTTCCTCGCTATCCAAATCCAAGATAACGGTCTCTTCGCGGTCTGCGTAATCGCGCAACACGTTAAGAAGAATATCCGTCTGCGGATCCATCTTGAGAGAGCCATTCAGGAACTCCGCCAAAATAGTATCTAACTGAGCGCGCTCGCGAATCGGAGTCCAGTCCTCCTTCTCGGTATAGCGGAACTCAAAGCGGGCCTCGTTGATGGTAGAGACCAAGCGCATGAACATGGAATGACGGGGCGGCTGCGGCGGGCGCTCATTAACGCTCTGAATGCGGTCATACCACGTGCCAACCTCTTTTTCACGCTCCCATTCAGAAATTCGCTGCTGCACCTTCATCAAATCCGTCACGGCTTCCATAAAGGCCGGATACGGAATACGCTTCTTGCTGAAAGCGTAGGCAATGTAGTTCCAGAACTCTAAGATATTCTTGGGCGGACTCGGCCAAAGCTCCAAAGCATCATAACCGGTGATATCCCAGCGCGGGCTAAGGCGCACGAGGTCGTGGTCATGAATCTCCTGCTCAATCACAAAGCGGCGATAGCGCTTCTCTAACTTAGCAACAAAGTCACATTCCTTCTGCTCCAAATCGCGCCCCAGCTTTTCCTCCAATACATCAATGAGGGGGATTTCATCAAGTTCATTGGGGCTCTCCGGCATGCTGGTACCACGGTACATACGCTCCACCATGGTAGCAATGAGGCAGGCTCCTGCAAGATCTTCGTCTTCAGCAGTTGCAGAACCGAACCAGCGGTTTCCCTGCAAGCGAAGGGTGGTGCGCACACCGCCCTGCTTCGTCTCCACTCTTCCCTGAATGAAAAGGTGGTTACCGAAAATTTGTGTTACAGCTCCATCTTTTTGGAGCTTTTCACCCGCGTCTCGCACTTCCTCTGAGTATGCATTGAGGAAGTTCAGCGTTGCGCGGTCAGGATTTAACGCAGAAATTAACATTTGTTGAGAGGTTGATAGTGAGCAGATTCCGCCATTTGTATACAGTCCACCCATATACAAGCATAGCTGCTATGATTAGATATTACCACAAAAGAATCAGATTTTCAAGTTCCCTTGTTCATTTTTTTGATTTTTTTCACCGTCGGCAGATTCGGACGCAGAATCAGACTTTGGCTCCGCAGGCTTGCTCTGCGCGGGGGTGGCGGGAGCTTCCTTGGCTGCCGTCTTTTTTCCGGAATCGGCTGCGACAGGAGCAGGCTGCAACAAGGCCGCGCAAGCTGTATGACCGTATTTCACCGCCACATCATAAGCGGTTTTCTTTTTGATGTTCAAGGCTGTAGGGTCAGCCCCTACCTTCAGCAGCAGCTTGATGCACTCCGCATGCCCGCTATGCGCAGCCAAGTGCAATGCAGAGGAGCGGCCATCCGACACGGCGTTCACATTCGCCCCGGCCTGCACCAGTGCCGTCAGCGCCGGCACATGGCCATCGTATGCAGCTTGCAAGAGCGGCGTGGAGCCCGTGTCATTGCAAGCCTCCAGCTGCGCCCCCGCCGCAACCAACAGTGTTATACATTCTACGCGGTTCAGGCGTGCAGCATCATGCAGCGGGGTATCGCCCAAGTCATTTTCTGCGTTTACCTTGATTTTTGGGGCAGCTAACAGCGCCTTGAGGGTTTTCACATGCCCGGCCTCGGCTGCCAAATGCAGCGGGGTGGCCCCCTGCTCCTCGCGGGCGTTCACATCTGCCCCGGCAGCCAACAAGAAACTCACCATATCATCCTTGCCGATATGGGCAGCAAAATGCAGCGGTGTTACAGAGCCCTCGCCACGCATATTAATCTTTTCTCCGGCAAGCAGCAACAAGCGTATCGTATCCTTGTGCCCGAATTGCACAGCAGAAAACATGGCACGCTCGTAATCTGATTTAGAGATGCGCATTTCATCCAGCACGGCTTCTGCCTGAGCACGCGTTTTAATCGTACTGAAATCCACCTTAACAGCAGAGGCTGTATTCACAGCCAACGCTGCCATCACACATAAAACAAATGTTCTCATCCGCATTTCCTAATCAATCGTTAATGATATCAATCAAATCCTTCAAACGGGCATAGTCACCGCGTTTCAGCGTAAAGCGCAGTCGCGGCATGGTGGCCAGCGCAGGCTCGGGGTCTGACTCATCGCCGGGCAGCTGCACCAAATCTGCCTTAGGCATCAAATCCGTATAATCATGAAGAATCCAATCCAAATGTTTTTGTGTAAGCGGCTCCATAACACGTATGGTTATGCTGTCTTGCTCAAAATAATAGGAATGGAAGCGACGGTAGAAACGCTCGATATATGCCATGGCGTCTTCCGGGCTCTTACTGCGGTAGAGCAAGTGCATATCCGTTGATGAGATAAGGCCTGCATCCAACAACTCCTTCTCAATGAAACGCATCCAACGAATCCAGAATGTTTCTCCCGGCGGGTCCAGCAACACAACGGGGAAAATGGTGCTCTTTCCGGTCTGAATCAAGGTAATGGTTTCAAAAATTTCGTCCATGGTACCGAAACCACCCGGGAACGCTACTAAGGCATCCGTTTGTTTCAGGAAATTGAGTTTGCGGGTGTAGAAGTAATAGAAGTTCATCATCTTCTCACTACCGGCAATAAAGGGGTTGGCATGCTGCTCGTAAGGCAGCGTGATATTAAGCCCGAAGGAGGCATCCTCTGTGGCGCCCTCATTGCAGGCTTGCATAATGCCGGGACCGCCACCGGTTATAACCATGTACCCCTTCTCTGCGGCCATGCGAGAGAACGCTACGGCTTGTTTGTACGCATCTTCCTGCGGCTGAATACGCGCCGAACCGAAACAGGTAATTTTGCGTACATTGCGGTAGGGATAGAACATTTTATCCGCCGCAAACATTTCTTCCACCGTGCGAGCCATCATTTCCAAATCGTGCTCCTCCAGCGGAGAATCTGCCACATTCATAACCGTTGAAAGCATTTGCAAGACGGTCTCAGGGGAGTGCTCCCCGCTGAAACGCTGCGCCAAATCATACAAATTGGCATCCAACACAGGGTTTCCGGTATTGACCGGAATACTGACGGAAAGGTGCCTATCGGCACGACTGTTCAAATCGCGTGCGGCTAAAATCTCAGGTTTCTTCATACTCCATACATTAGCATGAAAACAATGTTTTGTCAGCTAAAAAAGAATCGCCGCTCAAGATTTTTTGAAGGCGCACACTTTCTAACACAGGAAAAGGCTCGCCACATGGCGAGCCCCCTGTTTAATCCTTGTGCATTTTGCGCTGCACAATGCTGATATTTTTAAGCAACGAACCACGTTTTCGGGCTCGTCTAGCCTCCATTTGTTTGGGAGACGGCGCGCCGTTGAGACGGTGGTCCAGCTCATCGCAGAGGGCGCGGCGGGCAAGAAATCGATTAATCTCTCGCTCACGCTCGCGATGGCATTTGATAACCAAGCCCGTTGGCACATGAACCAAACAAACGCAATTATTCGTCTTGTTGACCTTCTGGCCCCCCTTGCCGCTGCCGCGCACAAATGTTTTCTCCAAATCACGCTCCTGCACACCGAGCGCCTTCATGCGCTCGGCGAGCTCTTGGCGTTTTTGCGGAGAAACCGGCATTTATACAGTAACCTCGCCACTCAGGGGCTCCCCGGCGGCAAATTGGTGAGAACCGGTAACGGTCAACTTGGTAACGTGTTTCAGGCTGGGCACTCCGAGCGACTCCAGCGAATCCACCAACTTGTACAATTTGGAATTCAACTGCACGATGGGAGCCACACCCTTGCACTCCGGGGCAAGAGACATTAAACCGGCCTCGTTAATCTCCACGGCATCGGAGCGCAGCAACAGCAAGTCACTACAAGTCTTTACCGGGAAGAAGCGGGAACGCGGCACACACACGGCGCGAGCACCGGGGAAACACTGAATAGCAGCGCCCATGGCGGTTTCCAACTGGTACACCTCGGGGGTGGACGCATCGCGCGGGTCGACTGTCTTCACATTGCGAATCACCGGCAACGGAAGCACGCCACCATTGGCCTGCAGGTACTCATGCAGCGCATCCAAACGAATCCACAGATTATTTGTATTAAAATAGCGGTGCTTTTCAATATTCTGGAAGGATGCCACATCTTCTTCCGGGCATTGGGCAATCTCGCGCAACAGGGGTTGGCCATCTGCCTTGCGGGTTGCCAAGTGGCCGCCCTTCTTATCTGCCTCGGTACGGCGGGTTACCTCCATCACAAAAGGCACACCGCTCTCTGCAAACCAGCGCAGGAAACGCGTATCCATTTGAGCCCCCAAGTTATCGGAGTTCGAGATAAAGGCATATTTAACCCCGGCGGCCAGCAGTTTCTCCAACCAACCGGAGCCAACCAAAGCCGGATAAATGTCTCCATGGCCGGGCGGGCACCACTCTAAGTCCGGGTTAGCGGCATATTCCACCGGTTGCAGGGTATCTGTATGCAGCTTGGGCACGCGGTTCTGTATCATTTCCACCTGTTGCGGGTCGGCAAAGCCGCCTTCTGCATAGCGGGCCAAATGAGCCATAGTATCTGCAGAGGTGGAGAAGGAGTTCATCAGCAAGATGTTGACGGGGTAGCCGGCGCGCTCTCGCAGGCTTTGCACCTGGCGCACAATCAAATCCAAGAAGGTAACGCCCGGCTTAATCTCTAACAAACTCTTGGCCTTTTGTAATCCCATGCCCGTGCCCAGGCCGCCGTTAAGCTTAATGAGCACAGCCTGTGCCAACAAGGCGGCATCGGCCTCCGGCGTTGCCTCTACCAAGGATTCCCACTCAGCTACACCTGCGGACGGTTCAATCTCCGCCTCGGGTATCATCATGGATTGATTGCTTGCCAACACATTCACACTGTGGCGAAAAGCATTAATAGCGGCGGCAGAAAGTCCTACCCCCTGCATTTTGGTCTCAATTGCATCAAAACAACTCATACGCGCACATTATAGTACCTAGCCCGGCTTTGTTCAATGATAAACTATGTGCACCTGCCCTCAAGCGAATCTTTTTTTACATTTATGACCCAACGGATTCTTGCCTACCGCCTGCCCGCGGATGTATACTGCCACACATGAAAGCAGACCGCAAAGAAATGGCCGTTACCATCACCAACGACCCCACCTCATACAAACTTTGTACCGTATGTGGCGCCATTGTGGACAAATCGGCCGATACCTGCCCGGACTGCTACGCCTACCGATTCGACGAAAATCCGCAAGCCGTGGCAGATGCCGCGTTAGATTTGGCTATAAAACCTCAAACAGCGGTCTCGCATCTCGATTTAATACCCGAAAATTAGAATTATTCAAATTTTTCTTCATTTTCGGTTAGTTCCCGCTTGACAAAAATAGGGAAATCAGGTATTGTCACAGGCAAGAGATAGCCTGTCACGGTGCCAAAATGGTAGGCATGTCGCGCAGGCCCCTCAGGAGCAGCGAACTCGCGCTGTGCAACCCTGAACACCTATTTATTTATGAGCGATACTACAAACCAGGCAGCCAGCCTTCCCGCAGAATGGCAAGGCTTTAACGGCGGCGTATGGACTGAATCCATCAACGTACGCGATTTCATTCAACAGAACTACACCCCCTACGAGGGCGATGAGAGTTTCCTCGCCGGCCCCACAACCCGCACAGATGCACTGTGGGACAAGGTGAAGCTGCTTATGAAGCAGGAAATTGAGGCAGGCGGCGTACTTGCAGCAGATGAGGAAGTGGTATCCTCCATTGTATCCCATGCCGCAGGCTATATCGATAAGGACCTTGAAACAATTGTTGGTTTGCAAACAGATGCCCCGCTGAAGCGCGCCCTCATGCCCTTCGGCGGTCTTCGTATGGCACAGCAGGCCTTGGAAAGCTACGGCTTCAAGATGAGCGAGAAGACGCTCGACATGTTCAAGACCACCCGCAAGACCCACAACGAAGGCGTGTTTGATGCCTACACCACCGGCATTCGTGCCGCTCGTTCCGCCGGCATCGTTACCGGTTTGCCGGATGCCTACGGCCGTGGCCGCATCATCGGTGACTATCGTCGTGTTGCCCTCTACGGCACAGACCGCCTCATCGCCGAGCGCCGCAAGGACTTGGTAGAGCGCGAAAACCTTGTGCTGACCGACGACGTCATCCGTCTGCGCGAAGAAATGAACGAACAGATTCGCGCCCTTGCCGAACTCGCCCAGATGGGCCAGACCTACGGTTGCGACCTCACCCGCCCCGCCGCTAACTCCCGCGAGGCCGTGCAGTGGACCTACCTTGGCTACCTTGCCGCAGTGAAGGAGCAGAACGGCGCCGCTATGTCCTTGGGCCGCACCTCCACCTTCTTTGATATCTACTTCGAGCGCGATCTTGCCGCCGGCACCATCACCGAAGAAGAGATTCAGGAGATTATGGACCACTTCGTCATGAAGCTCCGCATGGTACGCTTCATCCGCACCCCCGAGTACAACAACCTCTTCTCCGGCGACCCCACATGGGTAACGGAATCCATCGGTGGTATGGGCGAAGACGGCCGCACCCTCGTCACCCGCAGCTCCTTCCGCGTACTGCAGACCCTGTACAATCTGGGACCGGCTCCCGAGCCGAACCTGACCGTACTGTGGAGCACCGCACTGCCCGAGGGCTTCAAGAAGTTCTGCGCCAAGGTTTCCATCGAAACCTCTTCCGTACAGTACGAGAACGACGACCTGATGCGCCCGCACTGGGGTGATGACTACGGCATTGCCTGCTGCGTATCTGCCATGCGCATTGGTAAGCAGATGCAGTTCTTCGGTGCCCGCGCCAACCTTGCCAAGGCTCTCCTCTATGCCCTTAACGGCGGTATGGACGAAGTGAAGGGCAAGCAGGTAACGCCCCCCGCCCCGCGCTACGAGGGTGAGTACCTGGAGTACGACAAGGTGATGGAGCTGTTCGACAACATGCAGGATTGGCTTGCCAAGACCTACGTGGATGCCCTGAACGTCATTCACTACATGCACGACAAGTACAGCTACGAGCGTATTGAGATGGCTCTGCACGACCCGGAAATTCTGCGCACCATGGCCTGCGGTATCGCCGGTCTCTCCGTGGCCGCAGACTCTCTGTCCGCCATCAAGTACGCTAAGGTGAAAGCCATTCGCAACGAGGACGGCCTCATCGTCGACTTCGAGACCGAGGGCGAGTTCCCCTGCTACGGCAACAACGACCCGCGTGTAGACGAAATCGCCTGCAACCTTGTCAGCAACTTCATGAACAAGATTCGCAAGCTGCACACCTACCGCGACTCCCTGCCCACCCAGTCCGTGCTCACCATTACCTCCAATGTGGTATACGGCAAGAAGACCGGTAACACCCCGGACGGCCGCCGCGCCGGCGAGCCCTTTGCCCCGGGTGCCAACCCCATGCACGGCCGCGACAAGAACGGTGCTGTAGCCTCCATGCTCTCCGTTGCTAAGTTGTCCTACGACGACTCTCTGGACGGCATCTCCTACACCTTCTCCATTGTGCCCGGCGCCCTGGGTAAGGATGAGGACGAGCGCCGCGCCAAGTTGGCCTCCCTGCTGGACGCCTACTTTGCCGCCACCGGCCACCACATCAACGTGAACGTGCTGGAGCGCGAGACCCTTGAGGACGCCATGGTGCACCCCGAGAAGTACCCGCAGCTTACCATCCGTGTATCCGGCTACGCCGTGAACTTCATCAAGCTCACGCCCGAGCAGCAGCGCGAGGTAATCTCCCGTACCTTCCACACCCGCGCCTAATACGCCGCGCAGCTAACTAACTTTCAGCCCCCTGCAAGCACACCACTTGCAGGGGGGCTTTGCTATTACAGTAAGGCAATACTACATGAATGCATAAGGCTCAAATTGCTCCGGTAGGCATTTATGTATTTTCTTCTTTTCCGCGTCTGTTTTCTTGAAAAAACAGGGGCAATATGATAGTATAGCACCATACATGAACATACCCGAATTAAGACACTTTCTTGGCTGGGACCGCCCGGCGATTGAGCTTGTAGCCACCAAGCTGGAAGCGTTAAATGAAAGCAATCCGGACGGCTTTCGGCGCGCCACGATTGTAGTACCCACAGCCGAAAGCGGACGCAGGCTGAGAGAATACATGGCAGAAAGAGCCAAGAAACCGCTCCTGATGCCGCGCATTACCTTAACCGGGCAGCTCATACCTTGCCGGGGCGACCACGTAGCCACAGAGCAAGAAACCCTGGCGGCTTGGTTGCACGTGCTACAACAAGCCATGGCCGACAAACCGCTTCCGTGGCTCTTGGAGGTTGCTACACAAATGCAGCGCATCCGCAAACAATTAGAGCAAGAAGCCCGCACGCCTGATTGGCAGCCGGAGACAATGCAGAGTTTTGTTCGCGATTATCTTTGCGAATCTGAAGAACAATGGGCAAACACCATTACCTACGAAAACGAACGCTGGGAAGCACTTAAGACTACATTCAGCAGCGTGGATGAGCAACTGTCGCTCTGGGGCTTACAGCCCGCAGAACAGTGCCGTGCTAAAGAATTAAGCTCCCCTGTACCGCGTGGACCCATTATCATTGCCTGCGTTCCGGAGCTATCGCCCCTCAACCGCTTGTACATACAACGATTAACAGAAACCGAGGCCGCGCAGGTGGAAATATGGGTTAATGCACCCCAAAATGAGGCCGCTAGGTTCGATGCCTTCGGTCAACCGATTCCTGTCATTACTACAGGTGCATTCGCCAAACAGGGATGGAGTGAATGCCCCATTGAGATTCCGGCTCAAAACCATGGTGGTACCATTCGAGCAGAGGATGTGATTCACCCCACCGGCAGCGTTCAGGCGTTCGGTAAGAAAGTGAAAGAATTGGCCGGGGGCTACCATGCGCGCGACCTTATTCTTTCCTCTTGCGATGATACACTCTCCCCTATGCTGGTATCAGCATTCAAGCCGGAATGGCAGGTGAATATACCGGAGGGGCGCTCTCTGCTTGCCACCGAGGCAGGCCGCATTCCGCAGCAAATCAAAGACGCCTGTGCGGCTATGCATCCATCGGAGCCGATGCAACGGAGAGACATTGAGGACGTACTGACCCTGCTGCGAAACCGAACCTTCCAACGCTGTTTTTCCGCTTATAGCGTACCGGCAGCATTCAACCATTATCTCTCGGAGTTATGCCATGAGCATTTGCCCTGCAGTGTACAGCATTTGCTCCATATCATGCAGCGCCACTTGCAAGCAGAGGAACAGCTAGAGCAACAGAATCAACAACGGGTTCAAACGCTGAGCACGTACATACGCTACACGACAGATGTTGCAAACTTCATCCAAGACTGTTACCAGTCAGAAGGTCTTTCCAAGCGTTTAATCGAACTCTCCGCAGCCTTAACACAGCTACTTAGGAAGCCGGAAATGAAGCGTGCCGCTCGCATCTTATCCGGAGTGATGAGAGAAACCGCCAAACTTGTTTCCAACGCTCGCATTGCATGTCCGCCAGCGGCAGCCTTAATGCTCATGGCGTACACTGTAGAGAAGCAAGCGACCGGTGTACTGGAAGGCGCCGGCGACCGCAACAAATCCATTAACCTGAAAGGATGGCGAGAATTATGCTATACCAACGCACCCCGTATCATTATTGCCGGCATGCACGAAGGGCATGTACCGGAACGCATGCCGGCAGATGCCTATCTGCCTAACGCGTACCGAGCTTTCCTCAGCATGACGAATGACACCTCGCGTTGTGCCCGCGATAGCTTTTTACTCACTGCCCTCCTGCACAGTCGTCCGGCAGGCTCCATTCATTTTGTTTTGTCTGCCGCAACGCTGGATGGCACCCCCATTTCACCATCTCCGCTCTTGTTGCGCTGCAGCAATGCAGTGGCTACAGCAGAACGTGTGAACTGGTTGTTCAGCGATGCGCACGCGGCGAGCGCAGACAGCGAATATGATTTGCTGCCTTTCATCAAGCCTTCGGCACCACACACAAACGCTACCGATATGGAAAGCGTAGCCCTCATTGCTGAAGGGATTAAAAATCCGTATGAAGACACAGAGTATACATTCTCGCCTTCAGCCATCAAAGAATTTCTGAATTGCCCTCTGCGTTTTTGGCTTAAGAAGATACACCGCATTTCACCGAGCGACACCTTGCCGGATGACAAATCTGAACCGGACGCCGCAGAATACGGCAACCTTCTGCACGCTATCTTGCAAGATATTACTACGCGATACCACAACACACCGCCAACAACGAATTGCGATGAGTTAACAAATGAAATAGCAGCCTACGCGGCAGAATGTGCCACAGCTCGCGTGGCAGAGCAGTATGGTGGCCCGGATACTCCCCTCCCTGTCACCCTCCGCATCTTGCAGCGCAATCTCATTAAAACAGCTCAAGCTTTTGCTAAATGCCACGCAACGGATTTATGCGATGGGTGGGAGGTTATACTTACAGAAGAACGCCTGGTATTCAGCATGCCTTCCGGGCAAGATACCGCTCCCCTTTGCTTCGATATGCGCGTTGATCGCGTAGACCGCCACCGCGATGATGGAAGAATGCGCGTTATCGACTATAAGAGCAACGCACTAGATCCGCGAAAAACCCATTGGGAAAAGTTGTCAGGAACAGCTTCCGAGCTATACCACGCCTACTTACCAGCAGAGTGGGTTGTGCAAGATAGCAAAAACAATGTCCACCGTTGGAGCAGTGTTCAATTACCGCTGTATGCAGAAGCCTTACGCACCATACATCAGTTACCGTACTTACCGGAAACCGGATTCTATAATTTACCGAGAACGGAGCCGGAGGCAGTTCAATACTACCCCATGAGCGGCATTGATTCAAAATCCGAGATGACTCCTGAACTACACGAACAAGCCATGCAATGTGTGCAAACCGCAGCTTGCCTCATGAGAAGCGGCCTTTGTTTGTACTCCGCAGAATCTCTCGGCAGAAGTTTGAAATATAATGGTTTTGGCGCTTTAAGTGTTTACAAGGAGCCAGACCCACGCGTCATGTGCAGTCTGCCCCCCTTGGATTTACCTTCTTCTGAAAACTGATACGTTTCACGCGTTTTTTCTCATGTCCTCTTCATCAAAGTATATCACAGGCAATCTCATTGCCGCCTCTGCCGGAACCGGTAAAACCTACCAGCTCACCTCTCGCTTCGTTGCCTTGTTGGCATTAGGCGCGCGCCCGGAGAAAATGATTGCGCTCACCTTCACCAAAAAAGCGGCAGGCGAGTTCCGAAACCGCATTTTCCAAGCATTATCTGACGGCGCCTTGGGCAAGCCGGATTACGAAATTCCGGCACGCAATGGCATGGCGGCCCGAGTCTGGGAAACTTGGACAGGCCTGCACCTCAATGCGGATTTCTCGCTGACTCCCTCCTCTAATCCCGTAGCTCTATACCCTGCGGCCATTCCGATGTTGGAGCGAGCGGCAGCTCAAAAATGCTACCCGGAGCAGCTGGAGCCAACGCCAGAGGAACCGGAGCTCCCGCTACTTACAACAGAGTTCTTTGCAGAGCTGTTAATACGAGTACTGAGTAAATCGTCAGATTTACAGCTGTCCACCCTCGACAGCTTCTTTAACAGAGTAGTAGCCGCAGACTTGCACCGCGCGGGGCTTAGCAGTGTTACCCCCATGAATCCGTTGCAGCAGCAACGCGCCACGCGCACAGCTCTGTTGGCCATGCTGGCAGAGAGTGAGCGGTCGTCGCACCATGAATCAGCCCTCATTACATTGCTCAGCTGCATTGCTGAAGATAAAGGAGGCGCCTTGCTAGAGATTCTGGAGAAGAACATAAACACGTATCTTGCTCTCTACAAGGAGTTTCCTCAAGAACAACCGTGGGGGCTTATGCAGGCTTTTCAGCTTCCGGATTGCGCAGATACAGAACTGTTATCGGAGCAAGATATCATTGAATATCAAGCAAAGATTAGCCAAAGTGCGGAGCTGTTAACATGGAAGAAAAAGCGCAGCTATGTTAAGCGTTCCCTGCCGGGTATTGCCTCAAAAATCAGAAAAAACGGCAAATTGTCAAATTCCATTACGGAATGGCTTCAGGCAAATGATACAGACTATTTGCCTACATCTGCGGAAGAAGTTGCAGAAGACCAACGCCTGAGGGGCATCATTAAAGAGCTGCAAGAAAAATGCAAACGACTCTTTTTGCGTACGGTACAAGAGCGTTCTGCCGCCATGCACGAGCTGCTGCAACAATACTACACGGCATACCGAGATTGCATTTTGGGTGAAGGACTGTGCACCTTCGACGACATTAAGCAAGGGGCCAGACAGCTTTTAGCCACCGAATCCGCCGGAGAAGAATCCGGTATGGCTCTCACCCTCACCACCAAGCTTGACCACTGGATGCTGGATGAGTTCCAAGACACAGACCCGGTGCAATGGGAAATTCTGAGCAACCTCCTTAAGGAAAATGCTCAGTATCCGGAAAAATCGCTGTTTGTAGTAGGCGATAAAAAGCAAAGTATTTATAGCTTCCGCGGAGCTTCGTCCGAACTTTTCGAGCAATTACGCGGCAATAAACCGACCACTGATGGCTACGACTGGCAGAAACGAGTTCTTATTAATTCCAACCTCCCTGAAAGTCGCCGCTCTGTGCCGGAAATTATCAACTTCACCAACAAGGTATTTGCTTCGATTAAGGAGGCAGACGACGAGTTTTCGGAACATCGCCCCCATGACTCGAACCTCAACAAAAAAGGCTATATCAGGGTGCAGGTGTTACCCAAATGCAAAGCAGAACAAACACTACAGGAAGCATGCCTAGCCGTGGGCAATATTTTGGATGAATTGACGGAAGAATCATCGCCCGCTCAGCGCAAATTGCGCAACGGCATCAGTATTGCCATTCTGGTGCGCAAGGGCGACCATGCACGAGAAATCGCGGCATGGTTACGCCGTTTCAAACCGTCGATTCCCGTTCAATTGGTAGAAGATTCGCCGTTAACTGCGGCCTCCCCGTTGGGGGAATTGCTGCTCTCCTTCTTCATGTGGCTGCGCGAGCCTGCAGACAAATACCGCTACAACGTGCTGCGAGTCTCTCCGCTGCGCGCCATCATGCATATCGGCGGATACCAGGCCAAGGCAGACACTGCGTGGGATGCCTGGATGACCTGCCTCAATGAGCACGGATACGCCGCCATCATTGAAAAACTGGCTACCTACCTGCCGGAGGATTGCCCAAAGCGCATGGTTTCAGAATGGCTGGAGGAAGCCATAAGTTTTGACGCAGCCGGCGGCTCGCTGGATGAATGGATTTTGCACATGCGCACCTGTTGCCGCAAGGAGAACGGCTCTGCCCAATACGTCCAAGTAATGACCATGCACAAGAGTAAGGGCGCCGAGTTTGACGCCGTCATTCTCCCCTTCTTGGGCTCTCAGGCTGTAGACCAACCTCGATCAGAGGGTATCCCATATTTCATTTCCAACGATAAAGAAGGCATTTTGGTTCACCCCGGCACAGCGGAAGAACGAGCACAATTCCCGGTTTTAGTAGAATACGAGAGCAAGTGGAAACGCGCCCGGCGCGATGATAGCTACAACCTCATGTATGTAGCCCTTACCCGTGCCCGTTATGCCAACTATATTCTTCTACCCGGCGGAGGAGAACCGGTTGAAACTCCTACAAAGGAATCGGATTGGATTTTGAATACCTTAGAGCAAGAAGGTTGTGCCCCCAGCCTTGAGAAAGACGCGGAATTCGGCAACGCGGATTGGTACGCAGCGAAAAAACAACAAACTGCGATTGTCCACGCACCGAGCCCCGCTATGCCGCTGGGGGACCCCTTGCAGCTTCGCAGCCGCATTTCACCCTCTGTGTCGCACGACGATGGCGTTGCGGCTCCCAAGGCAGAGCTGCGTTTGACAGAACAACCTACCGGTGCCGATTTCGGCACAGAGGTGCACGAGTGCTGGGAGCAGGTAGAGTGGCTGAAGCATGAGGGAAGCCTCCCCTTCTCCTCCCCTCAAAACGAGGCGCAAAAGGTTGTTTACAATGCCTTACAACAAGACGAGATTGCCAAACTCTTCACCCGCCAAGCGGGGCAAGAAGTTTATAATGAGCAATCTGTGGAGGCTATCTCTGAAAACGACGAATGGATTTCAGCCTCCATTGACCGCTTGATTCTTAACTATGATGCCAAGGGGGCATTAATATCCGCCCACATCATCGACTTCAAAACCAACGCACCAGCCCTCCGCGCTGGGTTCGCAACGTTTGAAGATTGGCTCATGGCGCACTATAAAAAGCAGATGCATGCATACCGTGAGCTTATCTGCCAAGCGTTCGATTTGCCGGAACAAGCCGTCAAGGTCTCGCTCATCTCCTGCCCCAAGGGTGTACCCGCCAAGGTACTTGCCTACAAGCAAGATCAATTAGCCTAGGCTCAGGTGTAATATAAGCATGGGAAAATCCGTTGCAGGTGCAGCAACTCGCGTTTGCCGCACGCTTTTTCCCATGCTTTACGCTCCATATAACTATTAACTGCCTCGCGGAGCGGGGCAATATCACTGAGCTTGTAAAGCTCAATATCACTCTGCCGAAGGCAGAATATCACTTGCCTGAAAGTCAAATATCACTATAAGGGAAAGGTAGGACAATAGACTGTTTGCGCAGATTCTTGCATTCCGTTCGATGTAAGCGCAGCGAACGGAATGCAAGAGCACCGGCGAGGGGAGGCAGAGAACGAGTGAACGGTATTGACTTTTACCAAGGAATATGAGTATGCACAAAGCTTTGTTTTTCAATGAAGCTCATACCCCAACCCACAGCTTTCTGCCGCCCCTCAACCGGGGCTCCAATCATTTCCCATCGGGTACCCGGAGCTAACGCTCCGGGCTATTACGCTACTGCCCCCATACGGGGGCTCTGAATTCGGCTCGCTGCGCTCGCGGTATTCGGGAGGAGGAACGGCTTACGCCGTGGTGAAGAATGCCCGTTGGGCATGGTGAAGAATCTGCCTGCGGCAGATGGTGAAGAACAGCTTGCGCTGTAGTGAAGAACGCACCTGCGGTGCGTAGTACGGAGGGCCGACAAACTCCCATTTATCA
>JAEIGA010001384.1_pt1 | contig 37753 bp, 33 predicted proteins | sample 9270691 | NCBI WGS metagenome assembly JAEIGA01 (sample SAMN17057246, study PRJNA624740) | gut metagenome | biome: biome; isolation source: fecal sample | host: Bos grunniens | place: China: Xizang | collected 2019
AATTTTATCTTACGAGGTAGGTGCTTTTCCAATGGCGTGCTAATACTCTCCGCCGAGATCAGCCTTCGGGTTGTAGCGATGAGGCAGTTAGATTACAAAGGGTCTGTACTCCTCAAATCCTGTTTATTAGGAGTTTTCTCGCGTAACAGCGGTGCAGCAATTTTATTGAAAAACATATATCACACATTATGATTCGTACTTATATTGCAGATAATCGAGACCGTTTCCTTGAGGAGTGGGCTAGTCTTATTCGTATTCCTAGTGTCAGCTGTCAACCTGTTCACAAAGATGATATGCTTCGTTGCGCTGAGCGTTGGTGCGAACTTCTACTAGAAGCAGGAGCACAAAAAGCCCAGATAATGCCATCAGAAGGGCATCCATTCGTGTATGCAGAATACTCGCCTCTAACCTCATCACCCAATACCCCCACCGTATTGGTTTATTCCCATTACGATGTAATGCCAGTAGAACCACTCGAATTATGGCATTCAAACCCATGGGAACCAGATATTCGTGACGGTCGTCTCTATGCACGTGGCGCAGACGATGACAAAGGGCAAGCTATGATACAAGTTAAAGCTTTTGAGTATCTAGTCAAAAACGAATTGATGAACTGCCATGTGAAGTTTATCTTCGAAGGAGAAGAGGAGATTGGCAGCCCTAGTCTAGACGCTTTCCTCAAAGAGCACAAAGAGCTACTCGCCTGCGATATTATCCTCGTAAGCGATACCTCTATGATTGGCAAAGATACCCCTTCTATCACCACCGGACTGCGAGGATTAGCATACTGGGAAATAGAAGTTACTGGTCCTAATCGCGATCTACACAGTGGACACTTTGGTGGAGCAGTGAAAAACCCAATCAACGCACTGACCGAAATGTTAGCACAAGTGGTAGATGACAAAGGTCGTATCACTATTCCTGGCTTCTACGACGACGTGCTACCTATTCCACAAGGCGAACGAGATATGATCAAGCAGATTCCATTCTCCGAAGAAGCATACTGTCAAGCTATCGATGTAGATTGTACTTTCGGCGAAGAAGGTTACTCTACCCTAGAGCGCAATTCCTGCCGACCATCATTCGACATCTGCGGCATATGGGGAGGCTACACCGGCGAAGGTAGCAAAACAGTATTACCAAGCAAAGCATATGCCAAAGTTAGTTGCCGACTAGTTGCCAATCAAGATCACGAGAAAGTAAGTCAAGCATTTGCAGACTATATACAAAGCATAGCGCCTGCTGGTGTACGTGTGAAAGTGACTCCTATGCACGGAGGACAAGGATATGTTTGTCCTATAGATATACCCGCATACAAAGCTGCCGAACATGGATTTGAGGTAGCCTTTGGCAAACGTCCTTTAGCAGCACGACGAGGAGGTAGTATACCGATCATTAGTAGCTTTGAACAGATTTTAGGTGTCAAAACTATCCTTATGGGATTTGGTTTAGAGAAAAATGCTATCCACTCCCCTAACGAATCTATGGATCTCGAGGTATGGGAAAATGGTATCGTAGCTGTATCGGAATTCTACCAAGCATTACAATCCCAAAAATAAGTTAGCGCGTATGAAAATCGTCATCATTGGAAGAGGAAATGTAGCTACCAATCTAGAATACGCATTTCGCAAAAAGGGTATTGATTGTCAAATGGTTAGCAGCAGAGAAAATTTAGATACATTGCCATCAGCAAATGTGTATATCTACTCTGTAAAGGATGAAGCACTAACCAAAGTTGCAGCAAAAGTAACAGGCAAAGAGAAAGCACTACATCTACACACTTCAGGTAGTATGTCCATGTCAGTATTTGGGCCAGATAAACCTCATGCAGGCGTTTTCTATCCCTTCCAAACATTCAGCAAGAACCATATCATCGAAGACTTCTCCAAAATACCCGTATTTTTTGAAGCTAAAGGAATAGATGATATAAGCGCAGTATATTCATTAGCGCTAACCATCACAAGCCATGTATACGAAACCACACAGCATGATCGAGAGCGATTACATATAGCTGGAGTATATGCATGCAATTTCACCAATCTAATGTATACCCTAGCAGCAGAACAGTTATCTGGGACACATATCCCATTCACTGCTTTACTACCACTGATAGACGAAACTGCTGCCAAAATACATACACTATCGCCACGGGAAGCACAAACTGGCCCTGCTCGTCGAGGAGATGAAAATGTGATGACTCACCACAAAACTATACTTGCCAACGAAGAACAACGGCAAATATATCAATTACTTTCTGAACAAATTCAAAAACGTTCATAACATTACGATCCAACCGATAACGGCTGGATTGTTAATTTTTTGTGAAGAATAAATTCTCTATTGTGTATATAAGAAAAAAGTAGTACTTTTGTGCGCTAAATGTTATAATTATGAATCACACCATTCTTATAGTCGACGACGAAGATGATATCTGCATGATTCTTGCGTATTCATTGCAGCAAGCAGGTTATCAAACCTTTGTTGCACATTCCGCAGAAGAAGCACTACATTTTTTACAAATCACACAACACAAGATCCATCTCATTTTGCTAGACGTAATGATGGACCAAATGTCTGGTACTGATATGATACGCTATATGCAAGAACAACAGATGCATATTCCACCTGTCATCTTCCTAACAGCACTTAGCACAGAGGCCAATATCTTACAAGGATTTAGCCTAGGAGCAGACGACTATATCACCAAACCGTTCCATATTTCTGAAGTACTAGCCCGTACTGCAGCTGTGATTCGACGTACGAACTACGACCCAAACCCACTACCTATTGACAATACATCTACCAATGAAAATGTCGTAGAATACTTAGGGGTCAGCATCAACAAGAATGACATGTCTCTAACAGTTGATGGAACACCTGTCACCATTACTCGCAAAGAAATAGACCTACTCTGCTACCTACTAACACACCGCGGACAAGTACTATCCCGCCAACGACTTCTCGATGAAGTATGGGATGACAATGGCTTCGTATTAGAGCGAACCGTAGATGTACATATCACCCATCTACGCCGCAAATTAGGTCCCTATGGTAAACATATCATCACTAAGTCGGGATATGGTTATATGTTTGAAAACTAACCACTAACATCGGCACACTATAACATCCCCCATCTATGAATATCTGGACTATCATATGTGTCATCTGTATTCTCATAGCTATCATTGCTTATTTTATACACAAGCGCAAACTACATCAAGCTAGAGAACAACAACGACAAATTCTTACCGAAAATATCTCTCATGAGTTAAAAACACCTGTCGCTAGTATTAGAGGTGCATTAGAGACTATTTTGATGCATCCAGATATGCCCGAAACGCAACGCAGGCAATTTTTAGAGAGAGCTTACCATCAAGCAGGCCGCTTAAGCAATCTAGTAGAAGACATCTCTACCATCAACAAATTAGACGAACACTCTACCTTCTACAACCGTTTAGAAGTAGATATATACACAATCGTTGATAATGTGGTAGCAGATCTATCTTTGAGAGCCTCACAGTTAGGAGCTTGCATCACCCACGACGTCCCCAAACACCTCATCATATCAGGTAATTACACATTGCTATACTCCATTTTCCACAACATAGTGGATAATGCACTGAATTATGTAGAAAACGCACAAATTCATATTCAATGCACCAATCAAGATCCTGCACATATCTATTTCTCAATAGTAGATAATGGACCAGGTGTCAACGCAGAAGCCCTACCACATTTATTTGAGCGTTTTTACCGAGTAGATAAAGGACGAAGTCGCAAAGCTGGTGGAACAGGATTAGGATTAAGTATCGTCAAACATGCAGTTTTATTTCACGAGGGAACTATCAGCGCACAAAATAGGACAGAAGGCGGATTAGAATTTCAATTCTCATTAGCTCGAAGAGTAAGAATTAACAATACACAATAAGATACTCCTTACCACATAAAATTATTAAAAGAACACAAATTAACGCAGAAATTCAAGTTTCTGCGTTTTTATTTGCATAATTGCTAATTTTGTTGTAACTTTGCAGGCTGAATAGTTTTCAACTATTAAAACAAAAAAAATCACTCTCACAATAGAGTCTACAGATAAAGAATGGAATACAAATATTTAGATACAATATTATTTCCTAGCGACCTCAAGCAGTTGCCTATTGATGCATTACCTGATGTTTGCGCAGAACTTCGAGACTTTATCATACAAGAACTCAGTCACAACCCAGGACATTTAGGTTCTTCGTTAGGTACAGTAGAACTGACTGTAGCCTTACATTATGTTTTTGATACACCCAACGACTTATTAACATGGGATGTCGGCCATCAAGCATATGCACATAAAATATTGACCGGACGTAAAGAACGTTTTCATACCAACCGACAATTCAAGGGATTAGCTCCATTCCCTACCCCCGCAGAAAGCGAATACGACGCCTTTATAGCAGGACATGCTAGCAATAGTATTTCCGCAGCTTTAGGTATGGAAATAGGCCATCAAATTAACAAACAAGAAGATCTTAGTAATAGACGCGTGGTTGCTATCATTGGTGATGGTGCAATGACAGGTGGATTAGCATTTGAAGGACTCAACAACACCTCTATGACACCGAACAACCTTCTGATTGTGCTCAACGATAACAATATGGCCATCGATCCTATTAAAGGAGGATTCACACAGTATTTGGTTGACATCACAACCAGCAAAAGATATAATAAATGGAGATGGGGATTGTATAAATTTGCGAAGAAGCTACGCTTAATCAACGATAACAAAAAGAAAAGAATACTCCATCTAACCAATAACATCAAAGCCGTACTTAGCAAGCAAGAAAATAATATTTTCCAAGGCCTCAACATACGCTACTTTGGTCCTGCAGATGGACATAACGTTAAAGATCTTGTTCGTATTTTTAAAGAAATCAAAGACTACCAAGGGCCTAAAGTATTGCATATTATCACCAAAAAAGGCAAAGGATACGAGCCGGCAGAGAACGACCAAACAACCTGGCACGCACCAGGTGAATTTAGCATAGAAACAGGCACACGAAAAACTGATTCTGACAAACAACAAGAGCCATTATGGCAAGATGTTTTTGGCGAACAATTACTTACCCTCGCCAAAAACAATGCTAATATCGTAGGAGTCACTCCTGCTATGCCAAGTGGTTGCAGCATGAATATTATGCAAAGGGAATTACCAGAACGTGTGTTTGATGTAGGCATCGCGGAAGGTCATGCTGTTACATTCTCAGCAGGTATGGCAAAAGCAGGACTCAAACCTTACTGCAACATCTACTCCAGTTTCCTCCAACGAGCATACGACAACATAATCCATGACGTTGCATTACCTAAACTCCCTGTGGTCTTCTGCATAGATCGTGCGGGCATCGTAGGTAACGACGGAGCAACTCATCATGGTCTGTTGGACTTGGCATATTTACGTCCTATCCCCAATATGGTTATTGCAGCTCCTATGACAGCAGATGATCTACGAGAAATGATGACCATAGCACTAGGATACGATGGACCAATAGCCATCCGCTACCCAAGAGGTAGAACCTGCGAGTCTCCATACCAAGTTACAACTCAAGTAGAGTTAGGAAAAGGTATACGCCTCTGCAGTGGAACAAAAGTGGCCGTATTAAGTATTGGTGCTATCGGAAATACCGTAGCTCAAGCCATAAATGTAGCTACCAAAACAATTCAAGATGAAAAATCTAACACTTTCGCTCACTACGATATGCGATGGCTCAAACCACTAGACGAAAGCATTCTCGTAGAAATTGCAGAACAATTTGATACGATCGTCACAGTAGAAGATGGCGTTATCTGCGGCGGCCTAGGTAGTGCTGTACTAGAATGGATAAATGACCACGGCTATACAAAACGTATCATCCGTTTGGGCGTCAACGACCAATTTGTTGAGCACGGAAGTACAAAAGAATTATATGATTTATTGAAATTAGACACAAAGGGAATATGCGAATCATTATTGCAGGCGCTGGAGCAGTAGGCTTACACTTAGCAAAACTGCTATCACGCGAGGATATGGACATCAGTCTTATAGACAGCAATCCTGATAAACTAGGAGATTTGGACGCCAACTATGACCTACTAACCAAAGTAGGTCTGCCAACGTCTATCAACGATCTTCAAGAGATCGGAGTAAAAAATGTAGATTTATTCATTGCAGTTACTCCCTACGAGTCTGAAAATATCACGGCATGTCTACTAGCCAATGAATTAGGAGCTAAAAAGACGTTGGCACGTGTGGACAACTACGAGTACTTACTCCCTGAAAACAAACGTATTTTCGAGAAGATGGGACTCAACCATCTCATCTATCCAGAATTATTAGCGGCAAAGGAGATTACAGCATCTCTTCAAACCAACTGGATGCGCTATCACCTCATTCTCTGTGACGGTGCTTTGGAGTTATGCGTAGTAAAAGTACGCGCAGGTGCTGCTGTTATTGGTCAAAAATTCATGTCTGGTTATTTCAACCATGGCTTATACCGAATAGTGGCCATTAAACGAGGACAAGAAACAATCATACCGAAAGGTCAAGATGAAATCATAGCCGATGACATGGTTTATGCTGTTTGTACTCGTGAAAACAAAAAAGTTCTTCGAGAACATTTAGGTAAACAAAAACGTGAGATCAAAAACATAATCTTTTTTGGTGGATCGAAAGTAGCACAAAAAACGGTACAAAACCTATCAGACGATTTAAACATCAAAATTTTAGAAGCTGATCGAGATTTGTGTTACCAATTGAGCGAAAAAATAAATAATGCACTTATCATTAACGCTGACGGTAGCGACATGGGTGTACTCAAGGATGAAGGCATTGAAGATGCTGATGCTTTTGTGGCAGTAACCGAAAATAGCGAAGCTAATATTTTTGCATGTATGGCAGCCAAACGATTTGGCGTCAAAAAAACCATTGCTGAAGTTGAGAACATTGATTATATTGCGATGGCAGAAGGTCTAGAAATTGGTGCTGTTCTTAACAAAAAAACCATTACTGCCTCGTATATCTACCAAATGCTACTTGATGCGAGCGTACTCAATGTGCGTGCTTTGGCTAGTGCGGATGCAGAAATTGTAGAATTTATGGCTGAAGAAGGCAGTCGCATTACTAAAGGTAAGATTCGTGACATACACTTACCTGCAGAGACAAATATTGGAGCCATTGTACGCGCTGGAGAAGGAATACTAGTTAATGGAGATACACAAATTCTCCAAGGAGACCAAGTAGTAGTATTCTGTAAAAGTCAAGCTATTCGACAACTAGAACAATTCTTCAAATGACACGCACATTCAACACACGAATGGTTTTTCGCACAATGGGTGCACTATTGTTGCTAGAAGCTTTGTTTATGGCAATTTCCATGGGTGTAAGCCTTTGGTACAACGAAGCTGATAGTGACGTGTTCTTAGTGTCTACGATCATTACCCTTTTAGCAGGTTTTATTGGAATATTTATTGGAAGGCGGGCAGAATCTCGCATGGGAGAACGAGAAGGATATTTCATTGTTGCTATGGTATGGGTTGTATTTTCGTTATTTGGTATGCTACCATATTATCTAAGTGGACAGGTGCCTTCATTTACCGATGCATGGTTTGAAACAATGTCAGGTTTTACAACGACAGGTGCTACCATCATACCAGACTTAGATTCTATAACACATGGTCTACTATTTTGGCGATCATTGACACAATGGATTGGCGGTATGGGAATCATCGTGCTGTCCATCGCTATTTTACCTATATTTGGCTTAAACGGCATGCAGTTGTACGCCGCAGAAGTAACTGGACTTACGTACGAAAAATTATCTCCTCGTATATCGGATACTGCCAAATTAATGTGGACTACATATATCGTTCTAACCGCAATCGAAATACTTGCATTATGGTTATGCGGAATGGAACTTTTTGATGCTATTTGTCATTCATTCTCTACCATTGCTACAGGTGGCTTCTCCACCAAAAATGAAAGTTTAGCCTTTTATGACTCGGCAGCAATACATTATATAGTGACATTCTTCATGTTTATGTCAGGTGTTAACTTTGTTTTACTGATATATTTATTACGCGGAAAAACTCGCAATATAATTAAAGATGAAGAGTTACGTTGGTATACTATTGCAGTGATTTTATTCACGCTGATAATCACAATAGGACTTTATGTATCACGTACCGGTTGGACGCTCACGCAAATGGAACGCTCTTTCCGAGATAGTATATTTACTGTAATTAGTTCTATGACATCTACTGGATACACCATTTCAGACTACATGAACTGGCCTTTGGTTGCATGGGTGATTATATTCTTCCTAATGCTAACAGGAGCTTGTGCTGGTAGCACAGCAGGTGGTATAAAATGGGTAAGATTATCTATCATTTTCAAAAATGGTGTAGCAGAATTTAAACGTCGAATACATCCAAATGCTATAATTCCAGTCAAACTAAATGAGAAGGTAGTACCACAGCAAACTATCAACAACATTATGGCGTTTATGATTTTTTATGTCTTCATCATCGTTATTACTGTAGTGGTCTTTTGTGCTTGTGGAGTCAATTTTGACGAAGCTATTGGTAGCGCCGTTTCTGCAATGGGCAATGTTGGCATTAGTATCGGACAATTTGGTCCAGCAGGAACTTACGAATCATTCCCAGATGTTGCAAAATGGATGATGAGTTTGGTTATGTTGATAGGACGTTTAGAGATATTCACCGTTTTACTGCTTTTTACCAAAGTTTTGTGGAAGAAATAAGATAATATTGTAAAATAGAACATGCGTCCTTTCAAGATTACGATATACATTTGGTCTACCATTGCAATACTGGCTGTTTTATGCCTATTTGTTCCCCAAAATGGTTGGAACATTGCAGGTTGGAATTTGCGTTGGCCTACCATCGAGGAAATTCTAAATAACGAAGCAAAATCACCAAAAGAAGAAACAATTGGAGATGATTCGTGGTATTCACTTCTAGATGATTTTGACGGGGAAGATAATAAACTATACGAGTATAGCACAATCGTATTGTCTGACTCTTTAGCAACCACCGACTCTGCTTCAACGACGACCAAGCAGATAAAAAAGCCAATAGAGATTGATCCAAGTAAGGTTGATTCACGAAATTTCTTAGCCTCCTTCTATCAAGCCCTAGATAGCGCCCATATAATGACCGTACGCGTAGTACACTACGGTGACTCACAAATAGAAGAAGATCGAATCACTAGTATCTTGCGTGAAATGTGGCAGAGCCAATATGGAGGTGGAGGTGTTGGATTGATTCCACTACATCAAACTATTCCTACGGTTAGCCTACGCCAGTCTATATCCATCAACGGAGCTACCCAATCTACACAAGGAGGACCCAAGCGTTATCTTGCGTATGGACCAAGTTCCATGCGGCTCAATAGTGGTCTTTATGGAGTAATGGGACAAGTAGCAGTAATGGACAACAATCTAGTTAGTGGTAGTCAAAATATTACCATGAACATTTCTCCATTCAGTAGTCCATACAAGTCATATAATTATTTCAATCGCATACGTATTGTTGCAGACAATATATCAGCCAATGTAACCAAACCACAAAACTCTACAATTATTAGCAATACCCCACATTATACTATAGTACAAGTACCCGACAACACCACCCATTGTACTATCGAGCTAGTGGGTCAAGGCAATGTATATGGTATCAGCCTTGAGACTCCAACAGGTATCATCGTGGATAATATTCCTATGCGAGGAAGTTCTGGTAACATATTCTCCAAAATTGAACAAACTGCGCTAACTAATTTCTATCAAGAAACAAACACTAGACTTATCATATTACAATATGGAGGAAACATGATTCCCGGTACAACCTCACAATCCGGTCTAAAAAGCTACATGGAAACTCTTAGAAAACAAATCCGCCATATTCGTGCTTGTGCACCTTTTGCTTCCATCCTCTTTATAGGTCCTAGTGATATGTCTAAACGTGTAGATGGAGAAATGGAGACCTACCCTCTAGTACCTGTCATGGATCACTTATTAGCAAAACTTGCTGAACAAGAGCATATTGCATATTGGAGTTTATTCAAAGCCATGGGTGGAGAAGGTAGTATGGTTCAGTGGAAGAATCAAGGATTAGCTGGTAGCGATTATGTGCATTTTACACGTGCAGGAGCAAATAAGGCTGGAAAAATGTTATACGAATGGTTGGATTGGAAACCAGATAACGGTTTCATCGATTTTGAGGTACCGAATTATGAACAAACCATTACTCTTCCTACAACTATTTTAGAACCGGCGAATACTGCCCCACTGATAACTGATACGATAATCCCTACTCAAACAGACACCATTGATGTGAATTTACCTAAAGATACCATCGTACCTATTGTCAACGATACAATACCTACGGAGGTACCAATAAAAATAGCTAGCGATACTATCACAACAACTATTATTCCCAATGATAGCTCTGAAATTGAGACTATAATAGATAGCCTTGCAATAGATAGCCTTACAACACCTATTCCTAACGATAGCATTTCAAAATAAACTATGTCATCATTTTTCGAACATATATTTGCCTTCAATAGCGAAAGTCCATTACTTTTTACCCAATTTTATTTTTGGGCATTCTTTGCTATGGTTTACGCCGTATTCGCTATTATCATGGAAGCAGGCGCTTGGAAAAAAGGCAACAATGTGTTAACTCAACCATCGCGCACAAGATTACATATGCGAAACATTTTTTTGATGGTTGTAAGTTGGTTTTTCTACTACAAGACTAGTGGTATTTTTCTACTCATCCTGCTGTTTATCACACTATCAGACTGGCTCATAGCCAAACGAATTAACGATTGTCAACAACGTTCACGTAAATCATTAGCTAGTATATGGCTCGCTATAAGTATCATTATTGACCTAGGATTACTATGCTATTTCAAATATGCATATTTCTTCACCAATGTCATCAATGATTTTTTAGGTACGAATTTCCAAGTATTTGATCTTTTTGCCTATATCGGCAATGGCTTTAGCCACCAAGGATGTTTCATCGTAGATAGCATCATCTTACCTGTAGGTATTTCTTTCTATATTTTCCAGGTTATATCCTATTCTATAGACGTTTACCGTGGTCATGTGAAACCTGTCAAAAACCTGCTTGACTTTGGTTTTTATGTTAGTTTCTTCCCTCAACTAGTTGCGGGTCCAATCGTGCGTGCCAATGAGTTTATCCCTCAATTATATAGACCATTCAGATTGAGCAAACGCCTTGTTGGATTGGCCATATTTTGGATACTCAATGGTCTCATCAAAAAGATTGTACTTAGTGATTATTTAGCTGTCAATCTCATTGATCGAGTGTTTGATAACCCACTCCTCTTCACTGGATTTGAAAATCTCTTTGCACTCTTTGCATACTCACTGCAAGTATATGCAGATTTCTCTGGTTATACTGACATTGCCATTGGTATTGCTATGCTTATGGGCTTTTATCTGCCTCAAAACTTTGATTCACCATACAAAGCACGCAACCCGCAAGAGTTCTGGAGAAGATGGCATATGTCACTCTCTAGATGGCTTAAGAGTTATTTGTACATACCTTTGGGAGGTAATAGAAAAATTCTAGGAAGACCCGTCAAAAATAAAGTCCGAGCGGGTAACTTCAACTCCTTCATAACAATGCTCATAGGCGGCTTATGGCATGGTGCTAGTTGGAATTTCGTCATATGGGGAGCACTTAACGGAGCAGGAATGATTGTATACAAGGTATGGAATCGGATGAATTGGCATATCAAAATGTCACTCATAACTGCATTATTAATAGCAGTCTACTATCTACGTGTCACTCAAGACATGCCTGCCATGAACCTATTCCTTATCTGGGTACTTGCCATCTGGATTGGAGCGCTCATCCAATACCTATACTGGTGGTACAAGAATATTAAGAATTCAAATAAAGCAGCCTCATTATGCACTAAAATAACCTCTGCATTAGGAACGACTTGGGCCATAGCACAAACCTTCGTATTCATTACTTTTACCCGACTCTTTTTCCGTTCAGGAAGCAACTTAGATCCTGCAACGGCTAATCAAGAGGCATGGGAAACAGCCAAGAACATGGTCAACCAAATTGGCGGAGCATGGAATAGTAGCATTATCCCTGATTTCTTATGGGAGTATCGTTACGTAGTTATTCTTTTTGCTGTCGGCATGCTAATCCACTGGCTTCCAACACGTATTAAACGTTGGTACCGTGTGCATTTTGCGCTCATGCCTGTTTGGGTAATGATTTTAATTGCAGTGTTGACTATTATTCTTGTATATCAATTCATCACTGCTGATATGCAACCATTTATTTATTTCCAATTCTAATATGATTATTGGGTTAACGGGTGGCATAGGAAGTGGCAAAAGCACGATTGCGAAGCAATTGCGCTTGATGGGCTATGAAGTATATGACACAGATAGTGAGGCCAAACGCCTTATTGTAGAGGACGCTCATGTCCGCGAGCAGATTGAGACACTCCTAGGCAAAGAAGTATACCAAGATGATGTGTACCAAACTGCCCTTGTTGCACAAAAAGTCTTTGCAGATAGAACCCTCCTCGCTCGCCTGAACTCCATTGTCCATCCTGCCGTCCGCCAAGATATACTAAAAAAGTTTAGGAGTACTTCTGAACTTCTGAACAGCAGTTCCGCTGCGTCTGAACCTTCTGAACTCTTTTTCATCGAATGTGCCATCCTCTACCAAGCAGGCATAGACCAACTCTGCGACAAAGTTATTGTTGTTACTGCTCCAGAAGAAGTACGTTTGCAACGAACGATTGCACGAGACTATTCAGATATGGATAAGGTACGCGCACGCATGCGAGCTCAAAACGTGGTAGAAGATCTCTGCCGTGCCGACATCATCATCAATAACGAGGGCACTACTCCCATATCCACCCTCTGCGAACAGATATTGAGAGAGTTAAGATAAAAAAAGTACTTTTATTAAGATTTCATCCCTTCGTAGTCTCTTTGTCGCTTCCGTATTAAAGACCAAGGATGAACCAAAGAAGGAATAATCGTTCGATCCCTTGGGCGAGATAAGAACCAAGGAACGACCTAAGAACTCCCAAATATGAAAAATGACAAATTTTAAGATTTGTCACTTTTCGTTTGCATATCTCATTTTTTTTTCGTATCTTTGCAGGCTGATTGGGTACTTTGCCCAACTAGTAACATTATTTATGCAAGATAACCAACTCATATTCAGAAGTTTTGCCAGCGGCAGCAGTGGCAACTGCTATTTTTTGGGTACCTCAACATGGGGTATTCTCATTGATGCTGGCATTTCGGCCCGTACTATTCAAAAAGATTTGCGAGAAATGGGGTTGGATTATGCAAATATTATGGGTGTACTTGTCACACACGATCATGCCGATCACATTCGTGCCGTGGGTACACTCGGAGAAAGGGTACATCTACCTATCTACTCCACTATCAACATTCACAATGGTATTGACCGCAATTATGGAGTTAGAGAAAAACTACGCACGTCACAACGATATTTTGAAAAAGGCGTAGAATGGGAATTAAATGGAATGAAGATTAACACCTTTGGTGTATCGCATGATTCAACTGAATGTGTGGGATATGTCATTGACTTTATGAACCAACGCATACTTATTGTTACCGATTGTGGACAACCTAATGAAGAGATGGAAACATACTTACGTACTGCCAACCATGTCATTATAGAGGCTAACCATGACGAACAGATGCTACTCAACGGTCCCTACCCTACATATCTCAAAGAGAGAATTCTCTCGCCCAAAGGACACCAAAGCAATGTGACTTGTGGACAGTTACTAGCTAAGAATTGGCATACAGAAATGCGTAATGTATTCTTGTGCCATCTCTCTCATGAGAACAATGAACCAGAAACTGCACTCAACACAATTAAAGATATACTACTAGATGAAGGTATCATGCCTGGAGAGGACGTTTTTGTAACTCCATTGGAGAGAACGAAACCTAGTCCAGCATACATACTAAACAACCAAGTCATCAAGCAATAACGCCTACATATTATGGATAAACTAGTCATTATTCCTACTTATAACGAGAAGGAAAATATCGAAGCGATCATCACCGCTGTAATGAACTTACCATTGGATTTTCATGTGCTAATAATTGACGATGGATCGCCTGATGGTACTGCAGACATCGTTAAATCATTGATGAAAGAGAAGTACGCAGGTAAGTTGCATATGATTGAACGTGAAGGCAAACTAGGACTAGGAACCGCATATATCACTGGTTTCAAATGGGCTATTGAACATCAATATGACTACATATTCGAAATGGATGCTGACTTTTCACACAATCCAGACGACCTACTTAAGCTCTACGACGCTTGTGCAAACCAAGGTGCTGATGTGGCTATCGGTAGCCGCTACGTGAGTGGTGTAAACGTAGTCAATTGGCCTATGGGTCGCGTACTTATGTCTTATTTTGCTAGTAAATATGTACGTTTTGTCTTGGGCGTAAAAATTCACGATACTACAGCAGGATTTAAATGTTATCGCCGCCAAGTATTAGAAACCATTGAACTAGATAAGATTCGATTTAAAGGTTATGCCTTCCAAATCGAAATGAAATACACCGCATACAAATGCGGATTTAAAATCCAAGAAGTTCCTATCATCTTCATAAATCGTGTATTAGGAACTAGTAAGATGTCAGGAGGTATTTTTTCAGAAGCATTGCTAGGAGTGATTAGACTAAAACTCAACTCACTCACACGTAAATACCCACAAAAACAATAACCCCAAAACATTGAGACTCTTGAAACATATAAACTTATACATATTCTTTGCGATCATGCTAGGTTTTGCTTCCTGCAAAAAAGAAGCAACACCTATCAACAACACAGCTAATGCTTCTGCTAACACTATCACACAAACAACTCAAGAACCTGTTTGTGAGCCTATTAGAATAGAATTTGGATTACCTATTGATTCCTACAGAGTAGATACCTTCACTGTACAAAACGGTGAAACATTGGGTAAGATGCTAAGCAACCTAGGAGCTACAAAAAAACAAATCAACTCCATTAATTTGCTTTCTACAGAGGATTTTGACGTTCGTACTATTCAAGCAGGAAAAACATACTATGCCTTGTATCAAAAAGATACCGCTGGTGTTGAAAACCTCGAATATTACATTTATCAAGCTAGTATTCAAGAATCAGTGGTACTACATCTTAGAGATTCTGTGCACGTAGAGCGTCAAGCCAAAGAGATTACCCATCACAACCGCAGCGCTCAGGCGACTATAGAATCTAGTCTATGGAACGCTATGGCAGATAACAATCTACCTGTGGAATTAGCATTAGAACTCAGCGAGATATATGCTTGGACTATTGACTTCTTTGGGCTACAAAAGGGTGACTCTATTCGAGTGTACTATGACGAACAATATGTTGATACCACACGTATTGGCATTGGACGCATATATGCAGCCCACTTTTACCATGCAAAAAAATGGCAAGAAGCATATTGGTACGAGTATGACAATACCCACAATTATTTTGACGAGGAAGGCAACAGTTTACGCAAAGCCTTCTTGAAAGCACCTCTCAACTACAAACGCATTTCATCTGGGTTCACTTATGCCCGCAAGCACCCTATCTACAAGACAGTTAGACCTCATACTGGCGTAGACTATGCAGCGCCTACTGGCACACCTGTTGTGACCATTGGAGATGGAGTTGTAACTATGAAAGAATATAAGGGAGGAGGAGGCAATACCGTAAAAATCAAACACAACTCCACATACACAACAGGTTACCTACACCTATCCAAATATGCAAAAGACTTAAAAGTAGGACAACATGTAAAACAAGGTGAAGTAATTGGCTATGTGGGTAGCACTGGTGCTAGTACCGGACCACACTTGGATTTTCGTGTATGGAAGAATGGAACTCCTATAGATCCGTTAAAAATGGATTCACCTCCAGCAGAACCAATACCTGCTGCACAAAAGGATTCCTTCAATACAATAGTTGCTGACTATAAGAGCAAGCTAAAATTCTAAAACAACACGTACATATAGAAACAAAGATGTCGAGCACTGCTCGACATCTTTGTTTTTACTCCTCACTAATGGCACTAACATTTAACCATTCTCAATCTTCAAGATTAATCTACTAAGCATTGATCTAATGCTTCGCATATTTTCTCTTTATCCAAGTATTGACCAATGAAGACTAGTTTCTGCATTCGATCACCATATTGTTCATCCCAATCTCTTTGCAATAATGTATCCTGGGCCATAAGTTGCATTAGTTCATTCTCTGGCATCGTCGCATAAAAGTTTCCGGCTTGTTTAAGATTAAATTGTGAACCTGCTTGTTCAAAAACATAGCACATATCATATTCATCTTTAAAATAACACATACCCTTGCAACGAATCACTCCCTTGGGCCAATAACGAGCCACAAACTCATCAAAACGATTGAGATCCATTGGTTGGCGACGATAATAGACAAAAGTAGAGATACCATATTCATCTCCATGGTTGTGTTCATGGCAATGACAATGGGGATCATCACACTGAGGATGATGGTCGTGGCAATGGCAGTGTTCATGATGATGATCCTCGTGCTCAAAACAATCATGATGATGGTGATGATGTTCTTCTTCGACATCTCCTTCTACTTTCTGAATCCATGTAGCAGAAGTAGCAACTTCATCAAAGTTAAAAAGTTCAGTGTCTAGTATTTCACCAAAAGGTACATCACAATAATCACAATCAATAATCTTTGCCTTGGGTTGAATCGCACGCAAGATGGCACGAATCTGCCCACGTTCCTCAAGTGATACCTCTGATACCTTATTCAGCAATATCACATTACAAAATTCTATTTGCTCCACAACGAGTGACGCAAGATCATTTGTTTCGTGGATTGGCAATTTACTATCGGCTAGGGACGAAAGTTGAGACATAAACTCATCTTTCAATCGCAAAGCATCTACTATAGTTACAACCGCATCCAAATGTGGAATAGGTGCATTTGATATAGGAACCATTGTAGGATAAGTGCAAATAGTCTGTGCAATAGGAGCTGGCTCACAAATGCCAGATGCTTCGATAACAATGTAATCGAATGCATTGCGTAATGATTGAATAGGATCATGTAATGGATCAGTAGTAGTGTTGCACAGCTCACGTAGTTGCTCGACTAAATCCATCTTGAGAGAACAGCAGATACAGCCATTCTGCAACGCAATAAGATTATCGTCTGATTGCGCCACGACTCCACCTTTTTGAATCAATTCTGCGTCAATATTGACTTCTCCTATATCATTGACTATTACAGCAAATCGTATCCCCTTACGATTAGAGAGGATACGATTTAGAAGTGTAGTCTTGCCACTGCCAAGATAACCAGTCAGCAGCAAGACTGGAATATTTTCAGAAAGTCCTAATTCGATATGCTTCATTGTAACAAGCCTAAACTTTGACAAGTTTCAAAATATTTATTGAACAGTTTCTTATCCTTATCGTGACGCCCTAGAGTGTCCAAAACAATTTGCAGAATGTATACATGCTGTTCGTAGGTATTACTGATAGTCTTACGTTGCTCTCTATCAAGCGATTTAATCCATCGAATATACTCCACAGAATTGTTGGCTACGGCATTTACAATAGCATTAGCCTTTTGGGCCTCACCTAATTCATAGTACATAGAGGCCATAGATAATGAAGAATAATTATGCGGAACATTGCATGCAGGTAACATCTTCTCTGCATAGTCTAAGACTTTGAGCGTCTTATCGTATTTTTCAACCATTTCTAACGAATCTGCAATCTCGGCATTTTCACTATACCAAAATTCCGCCTCTGAACCTTCTTGATACAATGCCTCTGCTAATCTTACAAACATCATTCGATGAGTGTGGCACATACGCAATGTATTTTCATCTAAATAGATACCAGGTTGATTAACATTGCCAAATCTGAACTTATTCATCATATTATCATACATAACATCCGTATTCACACGTGGTTGACCATCAGGACTACGAGTGTCAGTAATACGATATGCAAGACCTGTTAATTCTAAATAAGGATTGAGTCCGAGATGATAATCTTCACCAACTGTTGTTGCGAAATACATTGGTCGTTTCCATTTATTGGTAGATAACATCTCCATAACCATCATTTCAGAGCGTGTAAAATAAGATGCCTTCTTCAAGAAAAGGGTGTCAACTGGAGAAGGAATATATAGTTGTTCTGCTGGAATATAATCTTCTCCTTCTAACTTAGTTGATTTTTCATCAGAGTTCAAGAATTGGAAAGCTCTATCTACAGCGAGAGGTTCACCATTTCTTCTATCAATCACAGGAACCATATCATTCTTTCCTTCCATATAATCCTTATATTCCCAGGAAATAGGAAGAGCTGGTGATTCATAGTATGGACGTTTCATCTGATCGATATACCAATCAGTCTGCAGGTAAGACAAGTTACATGCGCGAACATCGGTACGCTCGCCCTCTACCTCAATATTGTACCACAACGGGAATGTATCGTTGTCACCATTACAGAAAATGATAGCATCTTCTTCACATGAATTTAGGTAGTTTGCACCGAAATCTCTTGCCACATATCTATTAGAACGATCATGATCATCCCAGTTTTGTGACGCCATTTGGGCAGGAACACCCAAACATAATATAGTTATCACCGACGCAATAACAGCTTGCCACTTTTTAGATGTGACGAGTGCATTAATCATTTGGATAATACCCATAGCACCTAATCCAATCCAAATACAGAATGCATAGAATGAACCCGCGTATGCGTAGTCACGCTCACGAGGTTGATAAGGTGTTTGGTTTAGATATATCACGATAGCAAGACCTGTCAAGAAGAAAAGCAAGAAAGTAATAGTGAATGAACGTACGCCTTCTTTCTTTTTATTACTATTATTGGATTTACCTAATTGCCACAACAAGCCGATGATACCTAACAATAGAGGAAGCATATAGTAGACATTATGACCTTTATTTTCTTGTAACTCTTTTGGAAGTTTAGATTGGTCGCCCACTAATTTTTCATCAATAAATGGTATACCGGTAATCCAGTTACCTTTATGAATTTCGCCAAAAGATTGCAGGTCATTTTGACGTCCTGCAAAGTTCCACATAAAGTAACGCCAGTACATGAAGTTAACTTGATAGCGGAAGAAGAACTTCAAGTTTTCAGCAAAGGTTGGACAATAATCCACACGTTTTTCTCCGCAGAAATCGTAACGTACCTTCTTACCCTTGATGTCCGCCCATTCCTTGTATGCATCAATATGGTGAGATTGTGATGAGTGCATACGTGGGAAAAACATCTTGAATTCATCGACATACTCGTAACCCTGATGATCTTTAACTTCCGTATATCTATCAGGTTGTCCAGGCACTTGTGGGGCTGGTACATATTTTACTTTAGTAGAATCTTTTTGAACAGGTACACACACACCTTTTTCTTTATCTACTTCATATTCTACAGGAGCATTATATGTTTGACCATAAAGAAGTGGAGTATCACCATATTGCTCTCGGTTGAGGTAATATTTAAGTGAGAAAACATTGTCTGGTGAGTTTTGATCCATTGGAGTGTCGGCGTTTGAACGAATTACAATAGCTGCATAGCTCATATATCCAATCACAACAACCGTTACCATCATAGAAATGGTATTGATCCAACGAGCAGAAACTTGATCCTTCTTCAAGATAAGATAAACTGACAATCCTAGTATAACTAGAATCCCGATGAATACACTTTCTTTGATGAATGGAATACCAGATAATGTTATGGCTAAAACAAAGGAAATAATGGTGCATATATTTACACCTTTGTTGGACTCGACTGCTTTGTAACTCTCCCAAATAGCCCAAACTAGAGCAGCAACCACCAAAGCCAGATATATAATTAGTCCAGTATTAAATGGCAATCCGAAACCATTAACAAACAATAGTTCAAACCAGCCTGCTATGGTTGGCATACCAGGAATAATTCCATATAGAATAGCAGCAAGAATACATACAGATGCAAGGAATGCGACACAAACACCTTTCCATGAGAACTCATGACGACGGAAGTAATAAACCAACACAATCGCAGGGATTGTCAACAGGTTGAGCAAGTGCACACCAATACTCAATCCCATAAGGTATGCTATGAGTATTAACCACTTATCAGATCCTTCTTCGTCAGCATGTTCATCCCATTTGAGGATAAGCCAAAAGACAACAGCTGTAAACAATGACGAGCAGGCATAAACCTCACCTTCAACAGCAGAAAACCAAAAAGTGTCTGAAAAAGTATATGCCAAAGCACCTACTGCACCGGCACCTAACAAGGCGATACCTTTAGCCAAAGTATCAGGTTGCACCAACTTGCGAGCAAGAGCTGTAATGGTCCAAAACAAGAAAAGAATTGTAAATGCAGAGGCTAATGCAGAAACGGCATTGACACACATTGCAACTTGAGACGGATCGGACGCAAAGAGCGAGAAGAAACGACCCACAAGCATAAAGAAAGGTGCTCCAGGTGGATGGCCAACATCTAACTTATACGCACTAGCAATAAACTCGCCACAGTCCCAAAAAGAGGCTGTAGGTTCCATTGTTAAAAGGTAGGTTGTTGCAGCAACGGCAAACACCATCCATCCTAACAACACATTCCATAATTTAAAATTTTTCATCTTTTTATAATAAAAGTTTCATTTCATCAAAATCTGCCAAAATCGGCGCTTTACACAAAATTAAGCGCAAAGGTACGATTTTTTTTCGGCACTCACAATAGTAGCAGCAAAAATTATAAAATAATTTATAATATATTTACCTATCAAAAACACACCTCTCACTAAAAAAAACTTACAATCCTCTAACAAAACCAGCAATATTGTCCGTCTATTGTGCGTAAATAGTGCGTTTATAGTGCGTTTATAGTGCGTTTATAGTGCGAACTGAGCAGAACAGAATTTAGGAAGAAAAAGTAGTAAAAATAAATATTTTTATATTTACTTGCACAAGTCAAAAAAAAGCAGTACCTTTGCGCGCTTAATTATACTGCGAAAAATTAAAAGACAACAAAGATATGAATTTGAACGAAAAAACAATTGCCGTAATCGGTTTAGGTTATGTGGGATTGCCACTAGCTATTGAATTTGGAAAGAAGTACCGCGTTATTGGTTTTGACATTTACCAAGCACGTGTGGATGAGCTTAATCGCGGCGAAGACCACACGCTTGAGGCAGACCTTGTAGGTATGAAACAAGCATGTGATGCCTATGCTGCTACCGGCAAAATAGGTTTAACTTTCACTAGCAATGTAGAAGATTTGAAACAAGCAAACATTTACATTGTAACGGTACCAACACCTATTGATCAATTCAACAACCCAGATTTGCGTCCATTGCTCAAGGCAAGTGAAACAATCGGCAAAACATTACAGAAGGGTGATATCGTCATCTACGAGTCAACCGTATATCCTGGCTGCACAGAGGAGGATTGTGTACCTGTATTGGAGAAATTTAGCGAATTGAAGTTCAACGAGGAATTCTACTGCGGTTATTCACCAGAGCGTATCAACCCAGGAGACAAAGTCAATACGTTGACTAAGATTAAGAAGATCACCTCAGGTTCAACTCCAGAAATTGCAGAATTGGTAGATGCCTTGTATAACAGCATCTTGGAGAACGGTACACACAAGGCGCCAAACATGAAGGTAGCAGAGGCTGCAAAGGCTGTAGAAAACAGTCAACGAGATGTGAATATTTCTTTTATGAACGAATTAGCGTTAATTTGCGACCGCGTGGGCATTGACACCAACGACGTGATAGAAGCAGCTGGTTCAAAATGGAACTTCCTGAAATATCGTCCAGGATTGGTAGGTGGTCACTGTATTTCAGTAGACCCATACTATTTGGCGCACAAAGCAAAGTCATTGGGTTATGCTCCTCAAGTAATCTTGTCTGGTCGCGCAGTGAATAACTCTATCGCAAAGTTTATTGCAGACAAGGTATTGAAGATCATGATTCAAAAGGATCACAAGATCAAAGACTCTAATGTATTGATTTTGGGTGTAACCTTCAAGGAAAACTGCCCAGACTGCCGTAATACCAAAGTAGTAGATATTGCGGATGAGTTGGAAGATTTTGGCTGCAACGTGGATATCTATGATCCATGGGCAAGTAATGAGGTTGTGAAACACGAATATGGTAAAGAACTTGTTCCAGCTATAGATCCAGATAAACATTACCAAGCAGTCATTGCTTGCGTAAGTCACAACCAATTCAAGACCTTTGATTTCAAGAAATATAAAAATCAGGGAGCTGTTATCTTTGACGTTAAGGACTTTGTAGATCGTTCATTAGTAGACGGAAGACTATAAGATTAGTATGACGATAGCTGTAGCAGGAACTGGTTATGTAGGATTGTCGATTGCGACATTGTTAGCTCAGCACCACAAGGTGTTGGCCGTTGACATTGTACCTGAAAAGGTAGATATGATCAATCACCGTTTATCTCCCATACAAGACGAATATATTGAAAAGTATTTTGCGGAGAAAACACTAAATCTAACAGCCACACTAGATGGTGCCATGGCATATAGCCAAGCTGATATAGTCGTGATTGCAGCACCTACAAACTATGATAGTCAAAAAAATTATTTTGACACATCTGCTGTTGAAGCTGTCATTGAAATGGTTTTATCGGTTAACCCGAATGCCATTATGGTGATAAAATCCACAATACCTGTTGGCTATACTGAATCAGTACGTAAAAAATACAATTCAAGAAACATTTTGTTCTCACCAGAGTTTTTACGTGAGAGCAAAGCACTATACGATAATCTCTATCCTTCCCGCATTATTGTAGGAACAGACTTAGCAGACAGTCATTTAGTAGAAGCCGCCAAACAATTTGCAACATTATTACAGGAAGGTGCTGTAAAAGAGAATGTCGACATTTTGTTTATGGGCTTTACAGAAGCAGAGGCGGTTAAACTATTTGCGAACACCTATCTAGCATTACGTGTTAGCTATTTCAATGAACTTGATACATACGCAGAAATGAAGGGTCTTGACACTCAAGCTATTATTGAGGGCGTGTGTCTTGATCCACGTATTGGTACACATTACAATAATCCATCATTCGGTTATGGCGGTTATTGTCTTCCAAAAGACACAAAACAATTATTGGCTAACTACCAAGATGTTCCTGAAAATCTGATTGAAGCTATTGTAGAAAGTAATCGCACGAGAAAAGATTTTATCGCTGACCGTGTGCTAGCGAAAGCAGGTTATTATGATTATTACAATAATGGCCAGTATAGTGCGCAAGAGGAGCGCCCATGTACAATAGGAGTATACCGACTGACAATGAAATCTAATTCGGACAATTTCCGTCAATCGAGTATTCAAGGCGTAATGAAACGTGTTAAGGCTAAGGGAGCACAAGTGATTATTTACGAACCTACACTAACGGACGGTACAACATTCTTTGGGTCGTTGGTGGTCAACAATTTAGACAAGTTCAAAGAAATGTCACAAGCTATTATAGCCAATCGCTTTGATAGTAGTTTGGAAGACGTAAAAGACAAAGTTTACACGAGAGATATTTTTAGAAGAGATTAATACCAGAAAACATTAGACATATGAAAGGAATCGTTTTAGCAGGAGGATCAGGAACACGTTTGTATCCTATCACAAAGGGCATTAGTAAACAATTAATGCCTATCTATGACAAGCCAATGGTATACTACCCTATTAGCGTACTAATGCTAGCAGGCATCCGTGATATCTTGATTATTTCAACCCCATATGATTTACCAGGTTTTAAGCGTTTATTAGGAGATGGTAGCGATTATGGCGTAAACTTCACTTATGCTGAGCAACCTTCACCTGATGGTTTGGCACAAGCATTTACCATCGGCAAAGAGTTCATAGGTGATGATAGTGCATGTTTGGTTTTAGGTGATAATATATTCCATGGTTCTGGTTTTACCAAGATGCTCAAAGAAGCAGTTCGTACTGCTGATGAAGAAAAGAAAGCCACTGTATTTGGATATTGGGTTAGTGATCCTGAACGTTATGGCGTTGCTGAGTTCGACAAAGAGGGTAATTGTTTGAGTATTGAAGAAAAGCCACAAGACCCTAAGAGTAATTATGCAGTAGTTGGATTGTATTTCTATCCTAATAAAGTAGTAGATGTAGCAGCTAACATTAAGCCATCCGCTCGCGGAGAGTATGAGATTACAACTGTGAATCAACATTTTTTGGCTGACGGAGAACTAAAGGTACAGACATTAGGTCGTGGTTTTGCATGGTTAGACACAGGTACACACGATTCGCTGTCCGAGGCAAGTACCTATATTGAGGTTCTAGAAAAGCGTCAAGGATTGAAAGTGGCATGTTTGGAAGGTATTGCATATCGTCAAGGTTGGATAAACGAAGAGCGTATGCGCGAGTTGGCTCAACCTATGTTAAAGAACCAATATGGTCAATACTTGCTAAAAGTGATTGAAGATGTAAAGCAATCAGGGTCTGATTATTTGGATTGATAATTATGGAAGTAGTTAGAACTGCTATAGAAGGAGTGTTTATCATAGAACCCAAAGTTTTTGGTGATTCTCGTGGATATTTCTTTGAAAGTTTCTCAGAGCGAGAGTTTCAGGAGAAAGTAGGAAACATACACTTCGTTCAAGATAATGAAAGTATGTCAAAGTTTGGTGTGATGCGAGGATTGCACTTCCAACGCCCACCTTATGCGCAGAGCAAATTGGTACGTTGCGTAAAGGGAAAAGTGTTAGACGTAGCTGTAGACATCCGCAAGGGCAGTCCCACCTATGGTCAACACGTAGCAGTATTGCTGACAGAGGAGAACCATCGTCAATTCTTTATTCCACAAGGTTTTGCACATGGCTTTGCCGTATTAAGTGAAACCGCGATTTTTCAATACAAGTGCGACAATTTCTATCACCCAGAAGCAGATGGTGGAATCTCTATCGTAGATGACACGTTGGGAATTGATTGGGGATTGCCTATAGAAGAGGCTCTGCTAAGTGAGAAAGATACAAAACACTTGAAATTGGCGGAGTTTGACACTCCATTCATTTATAGAGAAAACTGCTGATTATGAATATACTTGTAACAGGAGCCAATGGTCAACTCGGCAATGAGATTCGTATTGTAGCTAAGGATAGTTGCGATAAGTACATATACACCGACGTGGTAGAAGTAGAGGGGATGGAGACTACCCTACTCGATATCACATCGTTAGATGCCGTACGCAAGATGGTAAGCGAGAATGAAGTAAAATGCATCATCAATTGTGCCGCCTACACCAATGTAGACAAAGCAGAAACGGACGAAGCGCTATGCGAATTATTGAATGCAAAAGCAGTTGAAAATCTAGCGTTGGCAATGAAAGAAATGGATGGACTATTGGTACATGTATCTACAGATTATGTATTTGGCGGCGATCCATATAACACACCATGTGATGAAGATCAAAAAGGAACTCCTACTGGTGTTTACGGCAAAACGAAGTTACAAGGCGAAGAAAACATTTTGGCAATAGGTAGTCATCACGTGATTATTCGGACCGCATGGTTGTATAGCGAATTCGGAAAGAACTTTGTAAAGACTATGCTCAATTTAACTGCTACAAAACCGCAGTTGAAGGTTGTGTTTGACCAAGTGGGAACACCTACGTATGCATATGATTTAGCAGCTGCAATTTATAAGATTGTTAACGAACGTAAATTTGAAGGAAACGATGGCATATATCACTATAGCAACGAAGGTGTATGTAGTTGGTATGATTTTACCAAGATGATTGCAGAGTACGCTGGCAACACGAGTTGCGATATTCAACCTTGCCATAGCGATGAGTTCCCTTCTCCAGTAAAACGCCCAGCATATTCTGTGCTTGACAAAACCAAAATCAAACAGGTATTTGGAGTTAAAGTTCCCTATTGGACGGATTCACTTAAAGTTTGTCTGAAAAAATTGAAGGTAAACGAATAATGACAGCCTCACAACGAGTAATAGTTAATACAATCGCACAATACACACGTACAATCATCAACGTGTGTTTGTCCTTGTATTCCACTCGTTTGATTTTAGTGACTTTAGGAGAAACAGACTACGGAATTTATTCCGTCATAGCTGGTGTGGTTGCTATGTTATCATTTGTAACTAGTGCTCTAAGCACTACTACACAACGTTTTTTATCTTTCCATCACGGAAAAAAGGAATTAGAACAAGTTCAATTGGTGTTTGGTAATAGTTGGTTACTACACCTATTTATTGGGCTACTTATAGCTATTGTATTGTGTAGCATAGGTCCATGGATTACCCAAGACTTCTTAAACATTGAAGAAACTAGACGAGAAGCTGCTTTATTGGTGTATTTTTTAGCAGTACTGATGTTGTTTTTAAGTTTCATAACCGCTCCCGTGCGCGCATTATTCGTCGCAAGAGAAAACATCGTATATACATCAATCGTTGACGTCCTAGACGGTGTTCTTAAACTGGTGATTGCTATACTATTATCAAGGATATCATACGACCATTTGGTCTCCTATTCTAGTATGCTAACCTGCATCTTTGTTTTTAATTTATTAGCATTAGTGATATATGCATCGATAAAATTCCCAGAGTTTCATGTACCAAAGTTACGAGAATTAAACAAAGATTACATTAAAGGCTTGAGTAACTTTGCGGGATGGACCATTTATTCTACAGGATGTGTTATTGCACGAAATCAGGGAATTGCTATCATACTGAATAAGATTTTTGGTGCCATAGTAAATTCTGCCTATGGTATTTCCTTACAAGTATCCGCATCCGTTCAATTCGTGTCAACTTCCATTGTCAATGCAATGAATCCACAGATCATGAAAGCAGAGGGAGCAGGAGAACGATCCAAAATGATACGCTTGTGTGAATACGAAAGCAAATACGCGTTTCTATTATTATCCATGGTAGCTATACCATTGATTGCAGAAATGGACACTATACTGCAAATCTGGTTACAACAAGTTCCTCCGCACACGACTATGTTTTGTCGTTTTATCTTGATTGCTGCATTGTGCGACCAAATTTCAATTGGTTTGACATCTGCCAATCAAGCTATAGGAAAAATCAAAACATATAGTTTGATATTCTATACACTGAAATTGCTTGTTATCCTCGCTGGATGGATTTGTCTAAAAAATGGTTTGCCTATAGTATCAATTATGTGGTGTTTTGTAATCATAGAATTCGCCACGTCATTGATTCGACTCCCACTAATGAAATACATTGCTGACATAGATATCTTGTCCTTCTGTAAAAATGTATTCATGCGTATTATAGTACCATGTATCATTATGGCATTAACTAGTTACCTTTGTACGAAATATTTCGGCATGTCATATAGAATTATTATAACAACTATACTCTCTTTCCTTATGGGTAGTATTGCCATTTGGTTCACTTCACTTAGTAATGAGGAAAAGTTATATATAAAAACATTAGTATTGAAACGAAGAAAACAATGACAACTATAGATAATCAAGCAAAATCGCCATTACCATCATGGCATATGCTCATATATCTAATTATGATAGGATTTACATTCATTAGTATGCCTAAGAATGAAATGACCTATCTTGTGTCTCGTGCGATTCAAGCGATTGAATTTCTATTATTTACAGTATTAATTGTTCAATTTATCAAGAAGCCACAGAGATTTTGTTCATTTAATACATGGACAAACATTTGGTGGTTTATATATACTATATTTACATACTTTTTTGCTACAGGTATGGGACTTACACCGATGTTCAAGTGGATGAACGTTATGATCTTCTTGTTACTAGGAACATGCTATTGGAGAGATAATTTTTTAGAAAGTTTGAAACACATAGCGAAAGCATTCTCTATACTAATTTATCTAAACGTAATTTTATTAATTCTTTTCCCAAGAGGTTTATGGATTGACGTAGAATGGATCGGAAGAGGCGACCCTACACGTTACTTATTTGGAAACTACAACCAGATTGGCTTTGTATGTTTACTCGGTATTACAGCGCAAGCCATGTACACTTTGGCGACTAAAGAAGGAAAGAAAAATTTATTTTTTCTCATCATCGTGTCTCTTTGGTCCGTCATCAAAGTAGGTTCTATGACCTCTGCAGTTGGACTATCAATTTTAGCAATGTATATTTGTTTCAACAAATACATTAAACGCCCACTATTATGGTTGATTATTTTTTTAATATTATACATTGCATTTTTTATTACCTTTATTTGGCTGGGAAATTCTATTCAAGAAATTCATTTGGTAACTAGTTTTATTGAAGGATCATTATCCAAAGATAGCAGTTTTAGTGGGCGAACAAGCATTTGGTGTAATGCTGTATATGAGATACAACAAAGTCCTTGGATTGGTCATGGAGTTCAGAATGTCGAATGGAATGATCAACATTTAGAAGGTTCTGGTGCTCACAATATGTTATTAACTTTGTTACTTCAAGGAGGACTGCTTATCACATCAATCTTTTTAACTATTGTTCTTTTCTCCGCCACCAAAGCATACAAAGCATATCACAAAGCATCTATTTTAAGTATTGTATCACTATGCGTCCTATTTCTTATGTCGCTATTCGAAGCATACTACATACAACAAGTATTTTTGTTATTACAATTTGTATTTTACTCCTCATATATACCATCAAATCTAAATTCAGTTAACGAAGAAAAGATTAATACCATTCAATAAAATGATAAAAGTTTCTATCATAACACCTTGCTATAATGCAGCTCCATATATAAGTAGGACCATCCATTCAGTTCAAAGCCAAACAATTTCCGAATGGGAAATGATTATAGTAGATGATGGTTCTATAGACAATAGTGCAGACATCATAAGGGATATAGCAATTAATGATTCTCGTATAAAGCTTATACAAAAAGAGAATGGAGGTTCAGCATCTGCACGTAAGCTAGGATTATCATTAGCACAAGGAGAATATATCCAATTTTTAGATGCAGATGATGAAATCGAAAAAGATAAACTACGTCGGCAAATAGCATTGATGCAAAAGCAACAACTGCAGGTCAGTTATACTGATTGGTGCTTCATACATTCTGATGGCAAGCGTGAACAATTACAAGGGCTTAACTTCAATCGACTTAGAGTACACCTCTTTTGGGGGACATTATTTGGTGCACTCCCTGTGCATGCATTCGTTTATAGACGCGATTTTCTAAAAGAACACGACATCACCTTTAATAGCGAAATCCAAGAGAGAGAAGACTGGAATTTTCATATTAACATCCTATCACACCACCCTCGTATCAAACGAATAAAAGGATACTGTGGAGCACTATATCTGCGTTGCCCAACAAGCAAAACAAGTTCTTTCGAAAAAATACAAATGGGCACTTTGCGCTTTCTACTATACAAGATTCGCCATACACATTTCCTAATGCGTCTGTTATTGCTGATGCGCCTCTCAATTGTTTTGGTGGAACTGATTATGCCAACACTGAAACGAAAAATCAACATAAGAAACATCATACCGTTATTCTTCACATCGTTTGCCAACATCATAATTTTGTTTATTGCCGTACTGCTTCTACCTATGGCTATTATCATTTTTCTCTGTAAAATCACATGGGCAAACTTCAATCGATATATCCAAAACAAACAGATAATTCATCAATCCAATCATAACAATGAAATCAAATAAAGCACGTGTCATAGCATTTTATCTGCCTCAGTTTCATCCTATACCAGAAAATGACAAATGGTGGGGGAAAGGATTTACAGAATGGACCAATGTAGCGAAAGCCAAACCTCTTTTTCGTGGACATTATCAACCTCGCATCCCCGCAGATTTGGGGTTTTATGATTTACGACTACCCGAAGTACGCGAGCAACAGGCGGAAATGGCACGCGAAGCTGGTATAGAAGGATTTTGTTATTGGCACTACTGGTTCGGTAATGGCAAAATGCTATTGGAGAAACCATTTCAAGAAGTATTACATAGTGGCAAACCTGATTTTCCGTTTTGCTTGGGTTGGGCAAACCATAGTTGGAAAACGGGTACATGGACACGCGATGGAAGTAATCAAATGATTGCAGAGCAACAATATTTAGGAGAAAAAGACTATCATATGCATTTCGACTACGTATTGCCTGCTTTCAAGGATTCTCGCTATATTACCGTGGACGGCAAACCACTATTTGTGATTTTTGACCCATATAGTCTGCCTATGGACTTCATCCCTACATGGAAAAGATTGGCAGCTGAAAATGGGTTGCCAGGCATTCATTTTGTAGGTTACACTTTCAATGCCCTTGGACGCCCACTATACAATGCACAAGGAGAACAACTAACACATGGTTATTTCCACACCGATGAAGTACAAAAATACTATGACTATCTCACTCAAGATATGCACTTTGATGCCGTAGTTCCTATAGGCACATATCGCGCAGAGATCCTATCAAAAAACAGATATTGGTTCGCATTACAACGCAAATTATCTACAGCGTGGAATATCAATATCAAAAACCTATACCACTACGACAGAGTCATGCGCCATTATTATACTCCCGAAGACAGCGCAGAAAATGTATATCCATCATTGCTCCCCCAATGGGATAGAAGTCCTCGATCTGGAATGAATGGTATATATATCAATAGCACTCCTGAGAAGTTTGAAAAGACACTCCAAGAAGCATTGACACTGATCGAAAACAAACAAAGTGAACACAAAATTCTCTTCCTTAAGTCATGGAACGAATGGGCAGAGGGGAATTATGTTGAGCCAGACCTCAAATATGGACATGGCTACTTAGATGTTTTACGCAGACAATTGCTACAATAATTGTGTAATTATGACATTTTTATCTCTTATTATTCCATGTTATAATGTGTCAGAGTATTTACCCGCCACATTACGGAGTCTTACGCAACTGAAAGATGCCGAAGATTGTGAATTCATCTTTGTAAATGATGGTTCTACTGATAATACATTATTATTACTCACAGACTTTGCAAAAAAAGACAAGCGTGCAATCATAATTGATCAAAAGAATCAAGGGGTATCTGCAGCAAGAAACGCAGCACTAAAACAAACCAAAGGACAATTTGTACTATGTTTGGACGGAGATGATTATCTGCATCCAGAAACCATTCTTATTATAAAGAACAACTTACAACAAGATGCAGATGCACTATTAGCACCTTGTATTATTAAACAATCAGAAATAGAAAAAAAACGCCCACTTAATATCCAAGACGGAGTTTATTCTGTAGAACAGTTATATGCATCTTGCCGTATATTTCCTACTGCACCTATGATGGTTTATCGCAATTCCATTATCCATGACAACAGCTTACAATTCAACTCGAACATAAAATCCGGTGAAGTTTACGATTTTACTGTTTCATTTTTAGAGAAAGCACACAAGATAGCTGTTACAAATATTGGTTTTTACTATTACGTCATGCGCAATAGTAGTGCTACCCATCGTCCAAACTATACTGCAGATTTGTCTGTACTGCAGATTATGGATCATTTTTCATCTATCCCAAACCAATGGAGTAAATCCCCATCATTTTTATTGACTGAATTAAAAATGATCACTTCTTTTACATATAATAAATATATACGAAACCATCTTACGAATAGCGATACCATTGGTGCTATAGAAACAGTTTTGTCAAATCCAAACTTTAAAAATCTATTAACAACATTAAGAACCTCTCCCATAGATATAAAACACAAAATATACATCTACTATCTAAAATATATGCCACATAAAATTGGTTATAAATTATGTGTATGTTGTGCAAAAATAATAAAAACAATTAATTATTTGCTACATCCAAAAAAAAGCAGTAATTTTGCAAACTAAACAAAAATAAACATGAAACATTTAATCATCATAGGAGCAGGAGGAATGGGGCGTACCATGTATGACATGGCACGTGAAAGCATAGGATATAGTACAGAATATGATATTCGCGGATTCATAGATGATAACACTAGTGCACTGGATAACTTTGATAATTATCCTCCATTATTAGCACCTATACAGTCCTATCAACCGAAAGAAGATGAAGTATTTGTTTGTTCAATAGGAGGAGCAGCAAGGCAACAGTGTATGGAGGCTATATTGAACAAGGGGGGACAATTCCTCACCATGATTCATGCCACAGCACGCATTGGTACTAATGTACAAATTGGAGAAGGAACTATCATCGGGGCATACACTACTATAGGTGCAGATGCCAAAATAGGTCAATATAATCTCATTCAATCCTACACTGTCATCGGACATGATTCTGTGATAGGAAACTGGAATAGGATTGACACTCATGTAACTCTTGTTGGTGGAACGATTGTACAAGATGGAGCAGATATACACACTTCTGCTATGATTAGCCATAATGTAACTATTGAAAGCCATTCACGCGTTGCGGCATGCAGTTTTGTTATTAGACGTGTGAAAGAAGGCACTACCGTACTGGGAAACCCAGCTAAAAAACTATTATAAATACTTTACAAAAATATATCAATCATGGACATTCAACTTTTTATTCAAAACGTAGCAGATCAATTTGATGAACTCAATGTAGAATTGACCCCAGAGACTAATTTCCGTCAAGTAGATGGCTGGACTTCATTAGTCGCACTATTGGTCATAACAATGGTGGATGAAGAATATGGTATCGTTCTTCCTCCAGAGGAAATGCGCAAGACGAACACTATTCAGGAACTCTTTGATCTAGTCGCAAGCAAACAATAATGTACAATCCATTCTCACTCATAGGTAAAACTATTCTTGTAACAGGCGCCTCATCTGGCATCGGTCGTGCTATTGCTATCGAATCTAGCAAAATGGGAGCAAATATCATTCTTACCGGACGCAACGAAGAAAGACTACAAGAGACCATGTCTATGCTTGATGCAGGAGAACATCAATATATGGTTGCTGATATCACCAACGAAGAAGATATGGCAAACCTTGTTGAGCGACTACCTACACTCACAGGATGCGTGCACAGTGCTGGAATTATAGGACTTACACCTATACAAGCCATCACTACAACCAAAATCAATCAATTTGAGCAAATTAATCTTCACGCCCCTATCCTATTGACAAAGCAGCTAATCAAACGAAAAAAATTAGCAAAAAATTCTTCCGTAGTATTCATTTCTTCGGCCGCTGGTGTATATCGCGTATCTACTGCTAACGCACTATATGCTATTACCAAATGCGGACTTGATGCTTTTATGCGATCGGCAGCGCTAGAACTGGCAAGCAAAAACATCCGTTTCAACAGCGTCAATCCTGCAATGATAGAAACAGAAGCGCTCACTAACCTCCCTATGAGTGAAGAACAAAAAAATGCGAATTTAGATCAATACCCTATCAAGAGATACGGCAAACCAGAAGAAGTTGCATACGCTACCATATACTTATTATCGGATGCATCTGCATGGACTACAGGTACTGAAATCAAAATTGACGGAGGACTTACATTATCATAATCATGAGTCAACTACTTGAAAATAAAGTGTGCATCATCACAGGTGCCGCACAAGGTATCGGACGACAAATTGCTGAGCAGTTTGCTGCTGACGGAGCCATTGTCTACGCTTGCGATAGACAAGAGTTCACATCCGACAACACCAATATCCATCCTATCGTGTTGGACATTACCGATGCGGCAAGTGTCAAGACTGCTTTCATGCAAATCTTCAAAACCGAAGGACGCATTGACTGCCTCGTAAACAACGCCGGCATAGTGTACAACCGTAAGATTGGCATGATTACGCGTGAAGAGACCGAACGCATGTTTCTGGTGAATGTCATTGCTGCAATGGAGTTGCTACAGTTGGTTAGTCGCCTCATGGCACGCAATGGAGGTGGAAGCATCGTCAATATTGCCTCGGTCACAGCGGTGCTTGGATCACCGGGTCAAGTGGCATATTCGGCGACTAAAGGTGCTATCATCTCAATGACCAAGTCTGCCGCAAAGGAACTTGCAGCACAAGGTGTTCGCGTCAACGCAGTAGCTCCGGGTATTGTACAAACCGAACGCTTTGCAGAACTCTACGAATCTGACGGCAACAAGATTGACGAACGAATCCAACGCATTGCTTTAGGTCGCCTTGGCACACCTGAAGACATCGCGCACGCATGTGCGTTCCTTGCTTCCAATAGAGCAAACTATATATCAGGACAAATTCTTGGCGTGGATGGTTGCGCCTCCATATAATGATTTTAGAGTTACAACATATTGACCCACAACGCATTGCTGCCATTGACTCCAATGGCGGCGAGTTGCGTTATGCCGAAATCGGTCAACTAGCACAGCATATCAACTCGACTATTCCTATGCGCTCTCTATGTTTCCTTCTCGTAGAGAATAATGTAGGTGGTATCGCATGGACGATGAGTATGCTAGAGAGTCGCAAATTGGTTCCACTCATCCTTAACGCCAAAACAGAAGAGACACTCTATCAACAGCTCGTCCAAACCTACCAACCCACATATATCTGCGCACCTGATCATGTTGCAGTACAAGGAGAAGTCGTTGACTGTCAACACCAATATACATTGACCAAAATATCTGACTCCACCCCTACTATCCATAGCGAATTATCGCACCTACTTCCAACATCTGGTAGCACAGGTAGCCCCAAACTGGTCCGACACAAATATGAGAATATTGAGGCAGCTGGACTCAATATATCCACCTTCTTTGAGCTCAAAGAAACTGACCGTCCATTGATGGTTCTACCGCTCTACTACACCATGGGATTATCTATGGTGTTCAGCCACTTACGAGTGGGGGCAACGATCCTCATCACCGGGCTTAGCATGACAGACCCTAACTTCTGGAAATTCATAAAAGAACAACAAGCTACTTCCTTCACTGGTGTCCCATATAGTTTCCAAATCCTCAATCTCATGCGTTTCTTCCGAATGGACTTGCCTCATCTAGAATTGCTCACACAAGGTGGAGGTAAGATGCCAACCGATCTCAATGTGAAATTCGCAGAATATTGTCGTGACAACGGGAAACGATGGATAGCCACATACGGACAATCCGAATGTACTGCTCGTATGGCATACCTGCCCGCCAAATGGGCGTTAGATAAAGTAGGAAGCATCGGTATTGCTGTGCCTAACGGAGAGTTATCTCTCATAGACGCAGAGGGTAATCCTATCACCTCCCCACATACCGAAGGCGAAATGTGCTATCGTGGCAAAAATGTCACGATGGGTTATGCTCGCGAGCAAGCTGACCTAGCATTAGGAGACGAACGCAATGGATTTATTCGTACGGGTGACCTCGCCTACTTTGACAAAGACGGTTGTTACTATATTGTAGGACGCATGGGGCGTTTCCTCAAACTCTTTGGTATGCGAGTAGGATTGGATGAATGTGAACAAATCGTACAAACTGATTGCGGCATAGAGTGTGCATGCGTAGGTACGGATGAAAAAATGATTGTCTATATCACCAATGCTGATAAACAAAATGAAGTGAAAGATACACTCGTACAAAAAACGCATATCGTTGCCACATCATTCCAGATTCGTGTCATCAACGAAATACCTAAAAACGAAGCAGGAAAAAAACTATATAGCAAACTATCAATTAATTAAAATATGACAAACTTAGAGAAATACAACGCCATTTTTACCGAAGTTTTTGGCGCAACAGTAGAACAATTAGGCAATGATTACAGCAAAGAAACTGTGAGCGAATGGGATTCCGTTCACCAACTCAATATCATCTCTTTGCTAGAGGAGAGTTTTGACCTCATGCTTGATCCAGAAGATATTATGGCATGTACTAGCTACAACGCTGGAAAAGAGATTCTTGCTAAAAACGGAATAGAACTTTAAGACATTCCCTATATGGCTCGTTGGACTATCAAAAATGTACGCTTGGCAGGTGTAAGCGCATGCATGCCAAAAAATATCGTAAAGACTGCAGACATTCCGCTATTCACTCCCGAAGAAGCAGCTGTCTTTGACAATACCGTTGGCATTAAAGAGCGCCGCATTGGTCCTGACACCTTGTGCGCATCGGACATGTGCCAATCTGCTGCAGAAAAACTATTAGCAGACATGGGTTGGGAAAGAGACAGCATTGATATGCTTGTCTTTGAATCAGTTACAGGTGACTACTACCCTACACCACCTACCTCATGTCTTTTGCAAGATCGTCTAGGACTATCCACCAACTGCTTCTGCATTGATTTACCTATGGGTTGTTGTGGTACATTGTATGCAATCAACGTAGCTGGCAACATGCTCTCATCAGGCAATATCCATCGCGCATTATTACTCGTTGGAGACACCGCACTACGCATGGGGTCACAACAAGATAAAAGCCGTGTTCCACTCTTTGGAGATTGTGGTACGGCTATTGCACTTGAATATGATACGAATGCCGAGGATATCATCATTGATTTTCAGACATTAGGTAGTGGGCACAAATCCCTCATGACTCCTCATGGCGGTTTCCGCAATCGCATCACACCTGAGTCCTTTATCCAAGAAGATTTTGGAAATGGCATCGTTCGTGCTCCAAAAGACACATTGATTGATGGTATGTCCGTATTGACTTTCGCCATCTCACGTCCTCCAAAATCAATCCAGCAAATGATTGATGACTACAATATAGACATCAATGCCGACATTGATTATTTCTTAATCCACCAAGCCAACAAATTGATTGTTGACCGAGTGGTCAAGAAACTAAAACTTCCTATAGAAAAAGTGCCATACGATTTAGAAGAGTTTGGCAATCTTGGAGGTGCAAGCATTCCTTCTCTCATGGTTGCTCGCATTGCAGAGCCAATGCGTAACGACCGACCTGTCAGGATGTTATGTTCTTCTTTTGGCCTTGGGCTTAGTTGGGGAACAATGCTCATAACAGCAAATAACGTCATCATTCCTAAATTGATAGAAATATAATTTATGAGTCTACGAAGCAAAATATGGACAATTGTCACCAATGCCTACCCCGCTTTTCTGCGCAAAGTCTATAAAATGGATTTAGGCATAGGCGTACGTATTGCGCACAAAGCACATCTAGACAAAAGCGTTAATCCAAAAGGGGTACATATAGGAGACCGGACATGGATATTAAATGGTGCATTTGTAATGGCACATGACCATTGTAGAAGTTTAAAGACAGACACCTACATCGGCCATGATTGTGTCATAGGAGTGAATTCTATTATTATGCCTGGAGTTAAGATTGGCAACGAAGTCGTTATTGGAAGCGGTTCGGTTGTAACTAAAAATATACCTGACAATTGCATTGCAGTAGGCAATCCGGCAAAAGTAATAAAAACTAACGTACACGTTTATAACGGGAAAATACAAGATGTATAAAAATTTCTTCAAGCGTCTTATTGACTTCACAATAGCACTAATAGCATTGGTGTGTGTGTCACCTATTCTACTAATCGTTACCATTTGGTTGCATTTTGCCAATAAAGGTGCAGGGGCGTTTTTCACACAAGAACGACCAGGCAAAAACGCTAAGATTTTCCGCGTTATCAAGTTCAAGACGATGACAGACGAACGAGATGCAGATGGCAATTTACTTCCTGATGCACAACGACTTACTAAGGTTGGAAGAAT
>JAEIGA010001385.1_pt1 | contig 37726 bp, 35 predicted proteins | sample 9270691 | NCBI WGS metagenome assembly JAEIGA01 (sample SAMN17057246, study PRJNA624740) | gut metagenome | biome: biome; isolation source: fecal sample | host: Bos grunniens | place: China: Xizang | collected 2019
TTATCAGTAACTCTAACAACTTGGTTTATGTCAACTAGTTGTTTCATTAGGGCAGATAGTTTTTGGTTGCTATATTCCGCCATTTCTGGGCATTCTGCTTGTAACTCTGTAATAGTTACAGGTCTAGCAATTTCAACTAATGCTTGGATTATCTTGTCTTTAACTTCCATATTTGCTTTTTGTGTTGCTGTTGGGCTTGTTTTGCTAGATTTTTTATTTAGTAACTCGATTTCATGGTCTATAAATGCTACTAGCTCCTCGTTATCAATTACTAAATTTCTGATAGCTCCAAAGTATTCTTTTTTTGTTAATTTTTTGTTTTCCATAAAACATACCACCTTTACTAATATTTTTTATATGAGTTCCTTCCGTAGGTTACTAGTGAACTTTTTACCCTACCCTTACTGTATCTTTATTATAACATATTTTTTAATCGTTGTCAATAGTTGGATTGTATTTTTTTAAAATTATTTTATCATCTTCAACCCATATTTCAAAAGGCACTTCACCTTCTATATCAAAAGCATTTCTAATAGCCTTAGGGATAGCTATTCTTCCTAAATTATCTATCATTCTCACTATTCTCAAATCTTCCATATTTCCTTACCTCTTTTCTATAATTATTATACATTATTTTTATAAAAAAGTCAATAGTTTTTTTAAATTTTTTAAAATATTTTTGTGCCCGCAAACCTTAGAGCGGCAATGGATCCGGTCGATCCCCTAGAGCCTGGCGGGTTTCAGGACTTGACTTAGATTTTGCGAACAGGTGTTTGGCGAACGAAAATTATGTAAACCTTAGTTAACATAAAATCGCGGCCGGCGTTGCTGGTTATCGGGCCGCCAGTTTACATAATTAAAGAGAGTTATGTTAACTCTCTCTAATACTTAATATTTGGGGGTCTGTAAAGTTTACAACTTGCTCTACTACGAAATCTTGTTCGCATTGAGAACAGCTCCACAATTGATATTCGTGCAAATAGCCCTCTAAAATATTACCATCGTGTCTAAAAGTATCTTCCCACTCTAACGGGTTGCCGCAATTTTTACATTTAATTTGCATTATGTTAACCTCCTTTTATAGGGCTACTTGTTGGGGTATTCTCCAACAAGCCCTATTTATATTTTTGTTTATAGATTTATGTGAACTAAAGCACCTTGCCAAAATTTGAGTTTCTACTATTGCATCTGCAAGTCCTGTGTGTTCTTCTTCAAAATCTTCGTTTTGAGATAGGTAAGCAAACATTCGTTCTGCATTTGTAAGTAAGTTACCTTTTTCATTTCTAACATTTTCCCATTGAAAAGTTTTTTGTGTTCCTAATACCTGACAAGCAATGTGCCAAATATCGCAAATTTGTGTTCCATAAGGGAAGAACCAACGACAAGCTGAGCCACTTAAATATCTAACAGTATTATTTAATGTAGTATAATCAAAATTAGCATTGTAAGCATAAACTTCTTTTATGTCAAATATTTCCATTGCTTTTTTTATTCTTTTTCTAATGTCCCAAATACTTGCTTTTTCAATTTGTCCTTTTTTTAATCTCTCAAAATATAATGGTAATTTCTTTTTATAGTATGCCGTGTCCATTAAGTCTATCCAATCAAATATTTCTTTTACTGCAAATGAACGTTTGGCATAAATATTTCCTTTTTTATCTGCTATTGTAAACCCTATATCATAAACCAAACCATCGTTCGGTGCTCCTTTTTCCATTATGTTGTTTGTTGTTTCTACATCTAAAACCATTAAATATTTTTTTCTTTTATCAATTTTCATTTTTTTTCTTCCTTTCCTTAACTCTGATGTTATTATACCATAGGACTTGACTATTGTCAAGCCCTTTTTATAAAATTTTAATCTACGTAATGAATTTTTTTATCATCATCTTCCGCAAACCACTCTTTTTTTGTCATGCCGTGTTGCTCTTTAAAAGTAGGTAGTTCCTTATAATAAAGTAATTTATATATATTATCTCTTAGACGCTCTTGAATTTTACCAAGTATATCATTTAATATTTCTACTAATTCGCCTATATAATGCAATACTAAAAATATTAATTGTGGAACAATAGTTATTCCTAGAACTCCATATGTTAATATATTCCATATTTTTTTATGTTCTTTTATATGTTTAGCGGTAATAATTTTTTCTTCTAATTCTAATTTTTTCATTTTTTTCAACTCCTAATCAAGATTATTATTTTTTCTATATTCTTTTACAAAATCTAATGCTTGCTCTCTTGTTTTGCAATATATAACAAGTTCTGGAATCATATCAACCTTATCTGCTACCCATTCTATACCCTCATTTATTTTTTCAAATATGGTATATATTAGCATTAATGTTCCTAATATTAAATTTTTTGGTAGGTTTACTAGATTTTCTATTGTTCCTATACATATTACTTTTATTGCTAATTTAACTGGTAATTTAATTTCTATCATATTTTTTATTGTTTTTATCATTTTATCTTCCCCCTTTGTTATCTTTATTATAATACTTTATTTTGATTTTGTCAATACTTTTTATAAAATTTTTTCACTTATTTTTGGTGCTATGCACCAGCAAAATGGCATAGGTACAAAAGCTGTAATATAAAACATTATTTCCATAACTTGTGGACTTGGTTGTATAAATATTGCTATAAAAGTCCAAATAATACAACCCCCACCAAAAGCACATATTGATATTATTGTTAATAAAATTATTTCTAATATTGTTCTCATTATGTAAACCTCCTTTTATTATGTGCTAGTGAGATTTACTCACTAGCCATTTTTAATAATAAACCGAATACCATTAAACCTAATGGAATAAATACCCAAGTATGAGTTTCAACAAAAGCTGTAAATAAACCTATTAAATATAAAAATCCGAATAATAAACCCATAAGTATTGCAGTTTGTATAAGCATTCCTACAAATCTTCCTATTAAAATTTCTACTTTTTGTTTTCTTGTTAATTTTCTTCTTCTCATTTGAATTCCCCCTTAACCTTTATCTGTATTTATTATACACCCTAAAACATCATTTGTCAAGCTTTTTTTAAAAGTTTTTTAAATATTTTTAAACCTGCAAACCCTAGAGCCACAAGACTTTGCGGACTTTGGTAAAAATTTCCAAAAAATTTTTTATCCTTAGAGCCTCAACGGGTTTCGGGATCGGCTTACAGCGCCAAGGGTTTGAACTTTCGCTGGAAAAAACTGGAAGGATAAGGTTTACATAAAATCACGGCCCAGCTGCGATTGTTTAGGGGCCGCGCAAGTTTACATAATTCTCCCAATTCCCGCACAAAAAAAAGAAGCCTTACGACCTCTTGATTTATGTAAACTTAGGCAAACACTTCGCCTAATTTCGCCAACTCTCTTAACTCTAAGCCTTGCCATTTACCTGTGCTATTGTCGGCAACTGTTGTTATTCTTTTAATGCCAACACCACCAGATTTTTCCCATTCGTTTAAATTTTTTGTATAGTCATCTAACAAGTAGCAAGTGTTGTCAATTTGTATACCTTTTGTTTTTAGATATTCAGCTTTATTGTCTCCAACTCTACAAATTAGCCTATTTGCTTTTGGTATGTTTCCTAAGTATTTGTTTATCCAAGTCATTTTGTCTTTGTCTGCTTGTTCATTTGGACTTGCACTAATTATGTAAACATTTCCATTTTTTGCTAATTCGTTTATTGTTTCAATTCCTTTGTATGCTCCCAACTTTGCAAAAAAACCTATTTCATTATCAAATCTTTTTAATGCGTTTCTTACATTGAATTTTGCTAATGTTCCATCTAAATCTAAAAATATTTTTTTCATTTCTACCACCTTTTACCTTTCCCTTTTGTAATTTAATTATACACTATTTATTTTGACTTGTCAATAGTTTTTTTGAAAGTTTTTTATTTTTTTTTAGGTTAGGTGGGTTTCCCCACCTGTTCCTATTTTTTAAAGTAGATTGCTGTTACTATTGCAACAAGTATTACATTGAAAGTTGTAGCAATTTGAGTTACCCCAAAGCTCTCGATGTAGTTTAAGAAGTCAATAAAATGTACTGCTAATTTTTCGCTTATTCCAAAGATTACTCCAACCATTGCTAGATAGATTATTAAAAATGTAATCTTTACCCCTTTTTGTACTTTTTCATTTTCTACAACTTTCTTTTTCATTTCGTGGATTTTTCCACCTTTCTTAATTTCTTTTTCTTTCATAATTATCAATTCCTTTCTTTTTATTTTCTATAATTATTATACTACATTTATGCTAGTTTGTCAAGCATTTTTTCCATGTTTTTATAAACTTTTTCTGCGTGTTGTTTATCACTTGCGTATCTTTTTGAAATACTTGAAATTGTATAACCACTGTGAAACATTCCATTTTCTTCCAAATACAACACTTTTATTTTATCAGCAACAAACATTATACATTCTTCTTTACTTGCGAATTTTTTAGTTGCGTTTAAATTGTTATCGTAGGCTTGCCAACCAAATAAGTTGTTTCTAGTTTTGGCGAAGTCGCTTGTGTTCCAACCACTTTCGTGACAAGCAAGTCCTGCTAAATACAAAGCATTTATTCCCGTTTCTTTTTCTGCGTTTACAAAGTATTGACCCAATCCCGCCATTTTAGTATTAGCGAACATTTTTTCTAATGTTTCAACGCTTACATTACTTGGTGTTAATAAATTCATTTCAAAACTTATTTCTAAATTTTCTTGAATTATTGCTTTTTCTTCTTGTGTAATTTCTTCTGCTATTGTTGGAATTATTTCTTGTATTTCTTCAACTACTTTTGCTGTTTGTATTTGCATTTCTTTCATTGGAATTACTGAATAAATTACAACTAAAACCATAAACATTTTCATTAGTTTTTTTAAATTCATTTCTTTTGTTCCCCCTTTCTAATACTATTATAGCACCTTTTACTCCCTTTGTCAATACTTTTTTCAAAAATTTTTAAATTATTTTTCGCTTTCTATTTCCGCGTCTGTCATTAAACAAATACTAATTGTTATTATTAATAAAATACTCATTGTGATCATCTTTCTCAACTCCTTTTTTAATTAGGGTGGGGAGGGTAGTCTTGCACCACTCCCAAACTCATTTTGAAAATCTTTAAAACGGAACAGTCAAAATCCCATTTTTTATTTCAATTATAAACTTTCTTTTGCATTTTCTAGTTCATCAATAGCGAAGTCTACACAGTTCTCACTGGCTTTTGTTTCATCGGTCTTTTTTTCTTCTCCCATTTTCCAAATATCAATTCTTAAATCCTCTAACTCTTCCATTATTTTATCTATTCTTTTTAATATTTCTTGTTTTCTTTCTTCCATTTCTTATCAATTCCTTTCCCTTACTATACTTTAATTATACACCATTTGAAGCGGTTTGTCAATACTTTTTTTAAAAATTTTTTATTTTTTTTTCACTTTTCTATTTCAAAATAATAGTTATAATCATTATTAAATAGTGTTATTGTAACAATTCCATTGTTTAATTTATCATCTTCTGTTATTATTAAGTTTGTTATTTGAATGTTGTTAATTATTATTATAGTTGTTATTATAACAACAATAATTGTTGTTATAATAAAAGTTAATAGTTTCTTAAGCATTGTTATTTTCCTCCTTTTTTTCTTTCTTCCCTTTCTCTTGCGATTTTTTTTAAAAGATTTATTTTGTGTTGTAATCTTTTTTGCTCTTCTATTTTTTGTTTGTTATACTCTCTGACTTTAACTTGTGTAAATCCTTGTTGTATTAATTCTGTTGGTGTTGTTCTTCTATAATGTGCAATATTCTCTAATGCTCTTATTTGTTGTTTTCTACTATTTTCTTTGTAGTATTCAAGACTTTCTACTTTGATTATTGTACTAATTGGTTTGTATTTATTCTCTTTATGAAAGAATGTTACTTGCAAATCTATCATTTTATCAATTCCTTTCTTCTCTATCTCTTTTGTTACTCTTATTATACACCATTCGAAGCGGTTTGTCAACCCCCTTTGTATAAAAATTTTTTATTTTTCTTAGTAAATACATTATGTCAACCTAAAAGGTTGTAATACAATGGTAAATACATTATGTCAACCTGTATGGTTTCAGGATAGTAAAAAAAATAATAAAAACGCGTTTGACCATTCGAAAATTTTGTAATACCTACTGTATTATGTAAACTTGGCGCGCCCCGGCCGCACGCGCGCCACTAAAGCATACATACTTTTTTTACACTTCCAACAACCCTCAACATTCTTCTCACTATTAAGGCACACAATTACACGCACACAAGAATAAAGGCACCACACACAGGCAAAAGGCTACGACCACAGAAACATTCAAACAAACCTTACTTAATTATTATTATTGTTATTATTATTCAAAAACAATTATAATCATTTTTATTTAATTCTTTTCTATTTCTTTCATTTTAATCAATTAATTTTATTATAAAAGTCTTTACTTAGTCTCTCAATACTGTGATAGCCAGCCATTAGAAGCGGCAAAGAAAAATAAGAGTGTTATTAGTATGGGGTGTGTTTTGGGATTTTTCCAGAAAAAAATGTAAAAATTGAAAAGCCCACGACATTCCAGTCTCCAAATCAATTTTTCATTTCAGAACACGATTAGTTTCTATTTCTAAAGTTCTGATAAACTATATCCATTACCCTATTCTTATCGCAGAATATTTCATTAATTGTATATTTCACTATTCCTTCTTGAACATAGTCAGTTAAGTGATTTCTAGTCTGTTCAACAGTATCTTGAATTGCTTTTTGTAAATTTGCATCCGCGATTAAGTCTTCCGTAATTGCCTTTCTTACGGACTCTTTTAATCCATCTACAATAGTCTTTCCTAAATCACTTAATACAAAGCTACTGCTATTTCCCCAATAGCCACAATCTTTTTTCTCATAAAACAATGTGTCAAATTGCGCTTGCAAAAAATTCTGTATTATTGCGGTGTGTTGTTCTTCAGAAAGTCCTTTAATAAATCCTCTTAAATCTTCTTCTAAATCTTTCATCTGTTCAACAGATAAATCTATCTCAATCTTCATTTACCAAACCCTCCTACTTTTTTGCCATCTAACCTTAATCATCCCGTCAAAATATCCTCTAGTCCACTCTCCCGCAATTATCCCAACTTTATATCCGGCTTTGCGCAACATCTTAATATCACTTTTTGCGATAATGCCTGTCCAATAGCAATAAGGTTTTCCTTCACAAATTTCTTGCACCATCTTATCTAACAAATCATGTATTGCGGAATTCGATATCCTAGCTAATTCTTTATCTAATCTCTCTTGAACAATATCCAATGTCATCTTAAACATCTTCCTCCTCCAATACTTCAATAATTTCTTCTAATTTTTCTATGATGCGGCAGGCCTTGCTTGATGGCGCTATAGGTCTAAAGTATTCTGCGTTCCACCATTCTTTTTTGTTATTTTTATTTCTTATTTTATATCTTAATGGCTCGCCAGTGAATTCACTAAATTCAATAGCTAACACATCATATTTATATCCTGTTCTTAAACTTCTTACAACCATTTTTTATCTCCTTTACCATTTTATTACATAACAAGAATAATAATTATTCTCTTCACTGCCATAATATTGTTTTACTTTAAATGCGCGGGAACGTAGCTTGTTAGCGTTTTCAGGTGCAATTATTCCGCCCATTTGTAATTCATATTCTCCTTCTTTAACTGTTTTATCTATTTCATTATAAATTTTTTCTAATTGTATTTTATTTTTTACTCCTCTATAATAATCAGACATTGCACGACAATTTGTTGGATTTATTGCATTTAAACCTGCTATTGGATTAATTTCAATAGTTTCTGCAACTTTCTTAAACATTATTTTATATTTAATATCGTCTAAAATTTGAATTCCTTTTTCATTAATCTTTTCATTGCTATGTCTATCTACAAACTCTTCTTTTAAATCTGTAATTAAAGATACATAATGGTTACAATCTAAAATAGCTTGTGCGCAGCTCAATAGTTCTCCAGAAGTGTTTTTAAATTTTTTATAATTCATTAAAATCTCTTTTTGTTTTGAGTCCGGTTTATAGCATGCGGCAAGAGGAGAACCTTCTATATAATCTTCTAAAAAGTAATAAAGTCTTGCGCAATGGCTAAGCTGTTTGCCATCGTATCCATATTTTTCTATCTTATCTAATATCGTTGGATAAGGATGACATAAGGCTTTTCTTTTTTCCAATGCCATTCCATATATACATTTTACAAATTGCACATTATTAATAGCAGCGATGTCGTCTCTAGCTTCTATAAGTCTCATTATATCCATTTCATATTTTGGATTGATTTTTTTATAATTAGTATATAATAACTCAATATAACTAATATTCATTTTTTGAAAGTTAGAAAACATTAATCTTATATCTTTTACATCTATATGTTCATTATTATCCAAAACAATAGTTGTACTAACTGGTGCAGTTCCTTTTACAAAATCTTCTAAGCTTGGAACTATAATAGCTTTAGTATCTACGTCACTACGATATTCTTCAGAGTATTCCGCTAAGCCATAATTTTGGCTTCCTTGCACAAATAATGCGGCAACATCATACCCTCTTTTAAATAATTCTTCCCAATGCTTATCAAGAGCCTCATTAATTATTGACTCCTCATATGTCTCTGCGGAAATGCATCTATCATTTTCCATATCTCTTCTTTTAGCATTTTTAGTTAAGTTTTTAAATATTTCTTTAATGTTCATATTTTTCTCCTTTCTTATATATAAATTATATAATATTTTTTTAAATAAATCAAATAAAGTAACATAGGTCCAACTTGACAGTGAAAAATTTTTGTGGTATAATATAAGTATAAGGACAAAAATAATTAAAATATATAGATAATTCTATGAAAGGAGAAGAGATGGACGAAGAAGATATCATTATTGATGATGAAAAAATTATTGAAGAATCATTAGAGCAGGAAAATATCAAGCCATCAAAGAAATTGGACTATACAATTCAATCTCCTCAAGGAAGAAGTGAGTACACACAAGAAGTTATTGAAGCTAGCTCACCAGACCAACTTACTAACAAATATTTAGAAATATTATCAGATTATATAATTTTTGCAATGGATAAACAAGAAAGAAAAGAAAGAAAAATTTTAACAGAAAATAGAATGGTTACAGTAAATAAAAGAGAAACATCTTATCAAGGACTAGTAAGTAAATTTGAAAATGGAGAAGATGGAGTTTATAACTTAATAACTAATGACAAAAATATGATATTAACTCCAAAAGTGTCAATCACACAAAAAGATATCGACGAAATTCCGCCGTTAAAAGACTTGAGGGATGCGATAGATTTATTAGAACAACAAGAAAAAACAGCAACTGGAAAAAGAAAATTTTTACTAAAGAAACAAATTATAGAAATGCGTCAAGACCAGTATGTAATTAAAAATGAATATAAAGCACCAATATATAGCAACAGTGCAGTTAAAAGTTTTTCAAAAGCAGATTTAACTGACCATATTACTTTTGATGTAGATGGGGAGCCTTATAACAATGGATTAGTATCATTCTTTAATCCAAAACATTTATCTGCAATTCTTTGTAACTATTCGCTATTGAAGCAAGAGGCTTATGGTAATTTTATTAATGATTCATATTATTTAATGGAGGATTTAGATACTTTAATTGAAAATACACTAAAAGATAAATATCCTCTATATTATGATTTATTAATTTATAAAATAGATAATCGTTCTAATGCGGATATACAGTTTCTATTGGAACAAGACCATGGTATTAGACACTCTGTTGAATATATATCTTCATTATGGCGCAATAAAATACCTAAATTATTAGCGGAGCAAGCTAAAAAAGATTATTTAATATGGTATTATTCTACACAAGAATATGGACATTGGAAAAAATGTTCTCGTTGTGGAGAAGTAAAACTTGCACATAATAAATTCTTTTCAAAAAATAAAACATCAAAAGATGGTTTTTATAGTATTTGTAAAGATTGTAGAAATTCAAAAGGGAAGGAGAAATAACTATGGATTTATATTGTGGTAAATGTGGAAAGACAATGAAAGAGCTTCAGTTTTATACTTATAAAAATGGAGATAAAACTGAATACTGTAAACAATGTCTAACTATGCATATTGATAATTTTAATCCCGATACCTTTATTTGGTTATTGGAAAAAATGGATGTTCCTTATATCCCAGAAGAGTGGAATAATTTAAGAGATAAGGCCTATGCAAAAGACCCTGTGAAAATGAATGGGATGTCAGTATTTGGCAAATATTTATCTAAAATGAAATTGAAACAGTGGATGCAATATGGCTGGGCAGATACAGAACGTTTGCAAGCTTTAAATGCAGAAAAAAGAGCAACAAACGAAGCAGAAAGAGCTGAGTATGATGCTATGATAAAAGAAAAATTTGATGCCGGAGAAATTTCAGAGGCAGAATATAAAACTATGACATCAACAGTTAGTCAACATAAAAATCCAACAGTTACTCCAGTGGTGGTTGGCGGAAATGCTTATGATGAAAATAATTTTATACAAGAAGAAGAATTAAATTTAGCTAATGATTTAACAGAAGATGATAAGAAATTTTTAGCGATGAAATGGGGAAGATTATATAAACCTAATGAATGGATAGAGTTAGAAAAAAATTATACAGAAATGACTCAATCATTTGATATTCAGGATGCAGATACAATCAATACATTGATTTTAATTTGTAAAACAAATTTAAAAATGAACCAAGCAATTGACTGCGGGGATTTAGATGGATTTCAAAAATTATCAAGAGTATCAGAATCTCTAAGAAAATCAGCGAAGTTTACCGCAGCTCAAAATAAAGAGCAGAAGAATGATTTTGTTGATTCAGTTGGAGAATTAGTAGCAATGTGTGAGAGAGATGGTTTTATCCCTCGTTTTGTAACAGATATACCTCAAGATAAGGTAGATGCAACGTTGCAAGACATGAATAATTATTTAAATAAATTAGTAACACAAGATTTAGGTTTTGGACAACAAATTGAAGACGCATTAAAGAAAATTCAAATCCAAAAAGAAATGAATGAAACAGAAGCTGCATTAATTGATGGAGAAGATGATGTAGTCGAGTTAATGGACCAAGACCACCAAGAATTTTATGAAACAATTAGAGAACAAAAAGACCATGATGAAGAATTATTTGAAGAGTTTATAAACGAGGAAGAGGAGGAATAATATGGCACTAGCAGACCTAATGCAACTTTCTCTTTCTACAGATACAAAAAAACAAGGATTATCTGAGGAGCGTATTCGTGCGCAAATGCCTATTATTAGACAATATATTGCATTTTGGCGTGAATACCCTGATATGTTTGTAGAATTTTTATGTGGTAATAACCCAGAAAATTTTCACTTGTTTTTTTATCAAAGATTATTTTTAAGGGCGGTAATGCGTCATAGATATGCTTATGCAACTTTCCCTCGTGCTTACTCTAAATCATTTTTATCAGTATTAGTATTAATGCTTAGATGTACACTTTTCCCTGGTAGTCACTTATTTGTTACAACTGGAGGAAAAGAACAAGCTGCGGGAATTGCTAAAGAGAAAGCGGATGAGTTATGTAAATTAATTCCTGGTTTAAATAATGAGTTAGACTTAACAAGAGGAAAAACAAAAACAAGTAAAGATAATATTGAGTTGATTTTTAAAAACGGCAGTAAACTTGATATTATGGCCGCCAGACAAAGTTCTCGTGGTAAGAGAGCCACAGGAGGTCTAATGGAAGAGTGTATCTTAATTGACCAAACGCTATTGAACGAAGTTATTATTCCTACCATGAACGTTGATAGAAGATTATCAGATGGTAGCAGAAAGAGAGAAGAAACGGTAAACAAATCTCAAATATATGTAACAACAGCTGGGTGGAAAAATAGTTTTGCTTATGATAAATTAATTCAGCTATTGATACAACAAATTATTGAACCAAGTGAGTCTATTGTATTGGGCGGAACTTGGAGAATTCCAGTTATGGAAGAGTTATTAAGTAAAAGCTTTATACAAGAATTAAAACTAGATGGAACTTATAATGATAGTTCATTTGCAAGAGAGTATGAATCTGAATGGAGCGGAGATGCGGAAAATGCATTCTTCTCAGCAGAGAAATTTGATAAACATAGAGTACTATTACAACCAGAATATGAATGGAGTGGAAGAAGTACAAAAAGTGCTTATTATGTGCTTGGAGTCGACGTTGGTAGAAAAGATTGTACTACTGAAGTTTGTGTATTTAAAGTTACTCCTCAACCACAAGGTTCGTCTATTAAAACACTTGTTAATTTATATACTTGGGATGCAGAACATTTTGAAGCTCAAGCTATTAATATTAAAAAATTATATTATAAATATAAGGCAAAACAGGTTGTAATAGATGCCAACGGTCTTGGTGTTGGTTTAGTAGATATGATGGTATTAAATCAAGTAGACCCTGAAACAGGAGAAACATTACCTAATTTTGGAGTTGGTGGAGCTACTTATGATGATTGGGAAAAAGATTATAAGAAATTTAAAAATGCGGAAACTGAATTAGATGCAATGTTTTTAGTTAAAGCAAATGCTCCAATTAATACAGAGGCGCATACTTATGTTCAAACTCAATTATCAAGTGGAAAAATTAAATTTTTAATTGATGAAAACCAAGCAAAAACAAAACTAATGGGTACTAAAAAAGGTCAGCAAATGGATAATAATAAAAGAGCTGAATATTTACAACCTTTTACATATACTACTATTTTAAGAGAGCAAATGTTAAATTTAGTTGAAGAAAATGAAGGTGTAAATATCATTTTAAAACAATCTTCTAGAGGAGTTAAAAAGGATAAGTTCTCTGCATTTGAATATGGTTTATATTATATAAAACAAGAAGAAGATAGAAATAAGAAAAAGAAAAAAAGAAATATTAGCGACTTTATGTTTTTCACTTAATACTTGGACAATTTCAGAATATTTCAATGTAGTTTTTTTAATATATAAATAGATATTAGTATAGGGCTTATACAAGGAGGATTTTATGCGAGCGAGTCGTGGAGAGATAAAAATTGAAGATATATTAACTGAAGCCGGACTGAATTTTCAACAAGAATATTCTTTTCCTGATTTATTAAGTTCTAGCGGTCGCCCACTAAGATTTGACTTTGCTGTATTTGATGATAATTGGGAATTGGACTTCTTAATTGAATATCAAGGTATTCAGCATTATGAAGCCAAAAGTAAATTTGGAGGTTATTCAGGTTTACGAAAACAGCAATATAATGATATGAAAAAAAGAGAGTATTGTCGTAAACATAATATTATTTTAATAGCTATTCCTTATATAGATGAAGGTAGAATTGATTATGATTATATTATGAATGCTTATTATGAGTTAGGCGAATTTTAATCTGCCTAATTTTGACAAGTGTGAAAAATTATGATATACTTAAATTAAATTAAAGAAAGGTAAGGTGTCTATCTTTGATTAACAGAATAGAAGAAATTAAGAAAAAAGGTTTCAAGATGAGTCTTTCTGAAGACACCCAAGATGTTTATACTAACAATGCTTATGGTAGTGTAGACTTTTCTAAAATAAAAGTAGGAGTAAAATCATTAGAGAATGCTATACTTGAATTAGGAGACTATCAAAAAATCAATCCTCGTTATGGGGATAAAAAAGCTGTTTTAAATGCTATCAATAGCGGAGATTATGAGAGCATGAGACATATCTCTAATTTCTTTTATAAAACAAGCGGTATCTATAATAGATTATGCAGATATTTAGCATATATGTATAGATATGATTGGATGGTTACACCATATATTAATTCAGATAAAGTAAAAGATGAAAAAATATTAGATACTTTTCATATGGTTTTAAACTACTTAGATAACTTTGAAGTTAAACGTTTCTTTGGAGAGGTTGCTTTAAAAGTTATTCGCAATGGTTGTTACTATGGATACTTAATTCCACAAGCTACAAAAATGTGCGTACAAGAATTACCAGCTAATTACTGCCGCTCAAGATTTGAAGTTAATGGTAAACCTGCTGTTGAATTTAATATGAAATACTTTGATGTAGCATTTAAAGATACTGCTCAAAGAATGAAAGTATTAAAATTATTCCCAGAAGAATTTAGAAAAGGATATATCCTTTATAAAGAAGGAAAATTAATGCCAGAGTTTGCGGGTGATACATCTGGTTGGTATCTATTGGATGTAAAGAATGTGATAAAATTTAATATCAATGGAGAAGATTTCCCAGCTATGATTGCGGTAATCCCTTCTATTATTGATTTAGATGCAGCACAAGACTTGGACAGAAAAAAGATGGCACAAAAACTATTAAAAATTATTATTCAAAAAATGCCAATTGATAAGAATGGTGATTTAGTTTTTGATGTCGATGAAGCTAGAGACTTACATAATAACGCAGTTAAAATGTTAGGCAAAGCTATTGGTATCGATGTATTAACAACTTTTGCAGATGTTGAAGTTGCGGATATGGCAGATACAAGCACAACAACTACTACTGATGAATTAATGAAAGTAGAAAGAACAGTTTATAATGAAGCAGGTATTTCACAAATGCAATTTAATACGGATGGAAATATTGCATTAGAGAAATCTATTTTAAATGATGAAGCATCATTATATAACTTATTACAACAATTTGAAACATTTTTAAATTTATTATTAGAGAAATTTAATACTGCACCAAAGAAAATATTCTACAGGGCGCAATTATTAACAACAACAATTTATAATTATAAAGAAATGGCAAAATTATATAAAGAACAAACTCAAATAGGATATTCAAAAATGTTACCACAAATTGCTTTAGGTCAATCTCAAAGTTCAATTTTAGCTAACGCTTACTTTGAAAATGATATATTAGACCTAGTAAATGTATTTATTCCACCTCTAATGAGTAGTACAATGAATACAGAATCTATTCAATCTATAGGCGGAAGAAAGAAAACACAACAAGGAGACAATCCTGAAGGTGGAAGACCTGAAAAGAGTGATGACGAAAAATCAACAAAAACATTACAAAATAAAGAAAGTCAAAACTAAAAAAGGACAAAAAGAAAAAATAATATTGCGCGAATATTTAAATATAGTATAAAGAGAAATATTGGCGAGAGGAAGGAAGATAGAAATGCATCAATCTATTGCTACTATTGACTCTCCTGAATTTATTAATTTACAACCTTTGGATATAAATCCACTAATGAGCAGTTGTGAAATAAAAGTATTATATTTAGGAGAAAATCGTAACCACAGTTACATCAGTAAAGAAGTAGCTACAGAGATGGCTAAAACTTTACGCGGTGCGCCAATTGTTGGTTATTACAAGGAATCTACACAGGATTTTGGAGATCATGGGGAGAGAGTAATATTTGACGATGAGGGTATTAAGTTTGAATGCTTAACTAAACCTTATGGATTCGTTGCTCCTGACGCAAAAGTGTGGTTCCAAAAATTTGAAGATACAGATGATTTTGGTAACAGAATCGAAAGAGAATATTTAATGACAACAGGATTTTTATGGACTGAACAATACGAAGAATGTAAAGTTGCTGTTGAAGAAGGAAGACCTCATTCTATGGAATTAGATGAAAATACTTTAGATGGACATTGGTCAACAAACAACAAAACAGGTATGGACTTTTTCATTATTAATGATGCGATTTTTTCAAAATTATGTATCTTAGGAGAGGATGTTGAACCTTGCTTTGAAGGGTCTACAGTTGAAGCTCCAAAAGTAAGTTCTTCATTTAGTTTGGTAAATGATGAATTTAAACAAACATTATATACTATGATGCAAGAATTAAAATTTGCGTTAGAAGGAGGACAAAACATGGAAGAAGAAAATGTTATAGTTAACGATGTTCAACCAGAAGTAGAAACAGAAGTTGTTGAAACTCCAGTGGCAGAAGAAGAAGTTGATGAAACTCCAGCTGTTGAAGAAGAAAATACAGAAGTGGACAATTCTGAACAAGTTGATTTAACAGAAAATCAAGATTCTATAGAAGTTCAATCTAATGAAAATACTTTTGCTAAAAAAGAAGATGAAGATAAAGAAGACGACAAAGAAGAAGAAAAATCTGAATCTGAAGAACAAAAAGATGAAGAAGAAAAAGAAGATAGCAACGATGAAGAAAAAGAAGATGAAGAAGATGAAAAGAAAAAATATTCTTTATTAGAAGAAAGCTACAATGAATTACAAGCTAAATTTTCTGAATTAGAAGCTAACTACAACAAACTTGTTGAATTCAAAAATCAAATCGATAATGAAAAGAAAGACGCTTTAATCAATAGCTTCTATATGTTATCTGATGAAGATAAAAAAGATGTTATTGAAAATAAAGCAAATTATTCATTAGATGATATTGAAGCAAAATTATCAGTAATTTGCGTAAGAAAAAAGGTTAATTTTGATTTAGACAATACATCAAAAAATGATGTAGAAGTAGAAGAGAAAACTATCACAACTTTTAATTTAAGTGATGGAGAGAGTTCTACACCAGCGTGGATATCTGCGCTTAGAAACACTCAAAATAATAGAAAATAATTTAAAGGAGGATAAATAACAATGGCAACATTTAAAAAGAATGGTTTTGGACAAGTTGAACCAAATCATTTATCAGCTCAAAGAACAGCTCAAATATATGCTCAATTACCAGCTGAAGCTTCTATTGAAGTTCTTGAAAATGGTCAATATGTAAAATATGACTACTTAAACAAACAAGTTAACTTCACTGGAAAAGGTGAATGGATGATGGTATTCAACGAAGTTAAATTATATGATGATGCTTGGAGAGAAACATACAAAGATTTCGCTATGAAAAAAGGAAATTATACAGATGGTGAAATGACACCAAGAGTAATCAAAACAAACATAGGAGATATTTACACAACAAACTGCATTAAAGATGAAGCAGTAGAAGCAGGAGATATCTTAGTTCCTGGAGCAAAAGGAATATTAGAAGTAAAAGCTGAACCAGCTGCAACAGATATGCAATGGGAAGTAGTAAAAATATACAACTTAGCTGATGGAGAACCAGCAGTTAAATTAATGAGAATAAATTAAGGAGGATAAACTAGAATGAGTTTAAATAAAACAGATTTAATAAAATTAGCAAAAACTGTAGCTCAAGCTGATCCTTCTTCAAAAGTTGCTTATTCATTCGGAGAAGAAAAATTCAGCTATGCTGATTTAAATGATACTTTAAGAAGTGAATTAAGAGAGCTTGCAGGTACATATTCTCTATACAGAGAAAATAAAAACTTAATCTTCAGTTTAATTGAAGAAACAATTGATGACGTATTACCAAGAAAAGTTATGGAACAATACGGACAATTCGCAGAAGTTAAAACTTTTGCTCAAGGTGATAAACCAGTATTTACACAAAGAATTACAGAAGCTTCTAAAAAGAGAGCTAAACAATTCATCACAAAAGTTGGATTAGCTGGTATTTATGAAGTATTCAAACTAGATGGAAAATCTTATGAAGTTCCAACAAGTGCTTTCGGTGGAGCTGCTCAAATTGGATTCGAAGAATTCTTAGATGGAAGAGTAGATTTCGCAGATGTATTAGACATCGTTATGGAGGGTTTAGATGAAGTTGTTTACAAAGAAATCGAAAAAGCATTAATGGGAGCTGTTGAAAGCTTACAAAATGCTAACAAAACAACACAAACATCTTTCGTTGAAACAGAAATGGATAAATTAATCGCTGTTGCTGATGCTTACGGACAAGCTACAATTTATTGTACATATGAATTCGCTGCTACTATGGTTCCTGCTGAAGGATGGAGAAGCGACGCTATGAAAGACCAAAGATGGAACAACGGATATTTAGCAAACTACAAAGGACATAGAGTTATCGTATTAGCTCAATCTTATGAAGATGAAACAAATGCTAGAAAAGTTATCGACCCATCACATGCATGGATTATCCCTACTGGAGGAAACGATAAACCTGTAAAAATCGCTTTTGAAGGTCAAGCTATCGTTAATGAATATGTAAACAGAGATTTATCTAGAGAAGTTCAAGTTTACAAAAAACTTGGAGTAGGTGCTATGATAACAAACAACATTTGTGTTTACATCAATTCAAGCTTAGAAAAATAATTATATAGGGGAAGAATCAAGCATAGTTAATTGAATATCAACTATGTTCTTCCCCGTTTTCTTTTTAGGTAAAGAAAGCAAAAAACAAGGAGAGAAAAGGAGTTTAAAAAATTATGTTAAATGATAAAGAAATAATCAAAGTTAGAAATAGAGACAATGGAACTGTAGGATATACAATTCCAGATCTAGGAAACTTACATCGTAACTTCCAAAGCGGAGAAGTTAAAAAAGTTACTATGGAAGAATTAAGAAAATTATCATATATACCTGGCGGAGAAGCAATCTTAAGAGATTATCTAGTTATTGAAGATAATAACGAAGCAATCGCAGAATTACTTGGAGAAGTAGAATTAGAATATACTTATACAGAGGAAGATGTTGAAAAGTTATTAAAATATGGAAGCTTAGAAGAATTTTTAGATTGTTTAGATTTCGCCCCACAAGGAGTTATAGAATTAGTAAAACACTTAGCTGTAAAATTTGAAGTAAATGATATCGCAAAAAGACAAGCTATTTTAGAAAAAACTGGTTTTAATGTTACTAATGCAATCACAATTAATCATGAAACTGAAAAAGTAGGAGAAGAACCAATCAAAACTAGAAGGGCTGCAACAACTGTAAAAGATAAACAAGTTACAACTACAGGAGCTACTAGAAGAACAACTCCAAAATACAATGTAACAAAAATAGAAAAATAGGAATAAATGGGAGGTGTAATATGATTAATAACAATGAGAAAATCAATGTAATTACACCTTTTTCTAATATCTACAATAGTTTTTTATCAAAGATAACTGATGACATGTATATGGAATTAACAGAGCTAGATACTTATAGAATGTTACAAGAATTATTAATTTCTGCCATAGCAAAATTTGAGTTTCCGCGTGTTAATTTACATGATTATGAAGAGAGTTATTTGGACGAAGTAGGTACTTATTCTGGAGTAGAAAGTAATGATGAAGAGGTTGAAGCATTTGTGTATGCGGGAGGATATTTTAATGCCGCACTTACATTTGAAGAAATTAATATTTTAGCTACTTATATGATTGTTGAATGGTTAGGTCAACAACTTGCATCTGTTGAAAATGTAAGAATGAAATATAGTGGTTCAGATTTTAAATTCACATCTCAAGCTAATCATATGCAAAAGTTACTTTCAATCAAAAAAGATTATGAAAGAGAAGGGTTCCATTTACAAAGATTATACAAGAGAAGAATAGCAGATGATAAAGGTATTATGCAATCTACTATGAATACCATTATGGAAGCATCTTTTAAAGAAGGAGGCAACACATATTATGGTTTTAAACAAATATAATTGCGAAATTGATACCGATGCTATTATAAACAATTTACGTAGAATTATAAATCAAATATATAAATTACTTCCTAATAGGGAAGAACAGTTGGACTGGCAAACGCCTTTAACAACTATTATTGAAGAAATGGCGGGAATGAGTAGATTGTTAATCGACCAACAAGATATTTTATTTTCTGTCTTATGTAAATTAGAAGGTCTATTTACTTTAACTACAACCGAAGATTTTTTCTTATATAGGAGAACAATTTTTGAATGCTTAAGTTTGGTAAATAGTTTAATAGATAAATGTCAGGATTAGAAAACTTACAAACAAGAATTCAATATCGTGGAGGAAAACAAGAGGGTCGAATGATAAAAGATAAAGAGAAAGCTTTGAAAAAAGCATTGCTTTATTCTTATCAAGCTTGTACTGCAATATTAGCAGATGGTAGAGAATTTAGATGTTTGATAAATCCTGATAAACTAAAAACCAATTATGATGATAAAATTATTTCAATACCTTTCAAAGATATTTGTGTGGGACGAAATAATCTTGCCGCAGATTCAGAACAGCCTGTTACATCAGGAACCAAACCTCAAGGAAAAACTTCTGAAGGGGAAGAGGACATTGGAATGAAAGCCGGCGATGTCTTTAAGTGGAAAGAGACAAATTCAGATTGGTTAGTATATCTTCAAAGAATTGAAGAGGACGCATATTTTAGGGCGGAAATCCGCAGATGTCGTTACGAAGTTAAAATAAATGATACTGTTTATAAAGTATATGCTGCGGCTATTGATAGAGATGAGATATCTTGGTTAACAAAGAATTCAATCAGTTTTAATGAATTGAACTATGGTTTAACAATGTATATTACAAAAAATCAAGAGACAGAAGATTTTTTCCATAGGTTTACTATTGTTGAATTAAATGGAAAACCTTGGGAAGTGCAAGTGGTTGATTCTATAAGCACTGATGGGATTATCCAAGTATCATTAAAAGAACATTATCAAAATTCTATACAAAAAGAAATTGAAACTTATAAAGAAGATATGACTACTTTTAAAAGAGAAAGAGAAAAAACAATACAAGGAGCTACAATTACTTATCCATATGATATTCAATCATATACTATTGTGGGATATGATGGAGAAGGTCAATGGTCTATTAGTAATAATAAAGCAAAAATTGTGTCTCAATCTAATTCTGAAGCAACTGTCGAAGTTATTTCTGGACGTAGTGGAACTTTTGATTTAATATATAAAAAGAATGATGGACAGGAAGAAATATTAACAGTGTCTATTGAATCATTCTAGGGGAGGTACAAGGATGCATAAAAATTTAACAAAAGAACCTCAGTCATCTTTCTTATCATGTGAGAAGGACACGGAATTGATTTTGAAAAAATTATTTATCGATGAAAGACCTCATTCTGATATTTTAAAAAAGTTATTAGTAATACCTGAAAAAGATTGTTTAACAACTGGTGCAAATTCAGTAATATATAATGAGAAAATTAATAAAATGCAAGTATCTGATTTACGTAAACAAGGATACATAAAATTAGAGCCTAAGTTAAAATTTAATGAACATGAAGAAATAAAGTCATATCTCTTATTATCTTTTGACAATTTTTCAACAAATGCGACAAACCCACAATTTAGAGATTATACTGTAAGTTTTGACATTATCTGTCATACAGATTGTTGGGATGTTAGTAATTATGCTTTAAGACCTTTAAAAATTGCTGGATATATTGATGGGTTATTAAACAATACAAAATTAACAGGTATTGGAGAGTTTCATTTTTTAAGTTGCAATGAATTATTACTTAATGAACATCTATCAGGATATACTTTATCTTTTAGGGCGGTTCACGGTAGTGATGATACTATTCCTCCTGAAGGAGAATAGATATGATAAATGATTTAATGTTACTAGCTGGAAATGATATTCCTTTTACAAAAGCTCAAGTAACAATCCATCAGCCAACAATAAAAGAAATTGGTTATATTGGAGAGGAAGCATTTTTTACCGGGATTGAATATTTAAAATTTTCAAAAGATATTTTAAGTGAAGAGGACAGAATTAATTTAGAAAGATATACAGATTTTGATATATTAATGTCAATGATGAAACAGAAAACTATTGAAATGCAAAAAATAAAAATTAGTATGGAAATGGTTTTAAGTTTAATCTTTCCAGAATATCAAATAATTTTTAATAATGTTATATTATTAAAAAAAGAACAGGAAGAACATATAATTAATAATGATAACTACGATGAGTTTAAAACAATACTTAATAAAATGTTTGCTTTAGACAAAGAAGATGGAGAAAATCCAGATTATAATCCAGGAGGAAAATTAGCAAAACAAATTGCAGAAAAATTAAAAAAAAGACGTCAACAATTGGCGGAAAACAAACCTCCACAAAAAATTGCAATTTTTAATAGATATGTTTCAATTCTTTCTGTTGGTTTACAAAAAGATATGAATTCTTTAATGAATTATACTGTTTACCAATTATTTGATGAATTCACTCGTTATGAATTGAAAGTTGGATATGATATATATATTCAAGCTAAAATGGCGGGAGCGAAAGATTTAAAAGAGGTAGAAGATTGGATGAAAGATCTTCATCCATAGATCTAGATGAGTTTATTTATTCTCAAGAAAAAATAAACAATAATATGAAAAAATTATTAAAAGAGGAGGATAAAACAATATGAAATTTGGTGTAAGAGAAATATGTGACGTAGTTTTCAAAGCTAAAGCTGATATGAAAATCGGAACATCTACATTTAAAAAAGGTCAACCAGTTCTTTATATTGATAGTGCTAAAACTTCTACAATTGAAGGTGCTGCTACAACAGTATATGCACAAGGTGGAAAAGGAAATACAAGATTAATCGCTTGGGAAGGTGAAAAAACATTAACATTTACAGTTGAAGATGCTTTATTAAGCCCAATCGGATTTGCAGTATTATCAGGTGCTGGATTATTCAAAGGAACAGCTGAAGAATTAGTACACGTTCATCAAACAGCTACAGCTTATGTAAGCGCTGAAGGAGAAATCGATTTAACAGACGCTTTAGCAGCAGCTGATAAAATTGATGCTACAGCTCCTGTATTTGCAGTAGTAGCTGAAGCAGACGGTTCATTAACAGGTGAAGTTATTACAGGATTAGCAGTAGATACAGCAGGTAAAAAATTAACAGGTGGAACTTCAGCAGCTAATAAAACAGTATTCGTTGATTTCTATATTACAAAAGCATCTGCTAATGTATCTGAATTACAAATTGACGCAGCTAACTTTGCTGGATACTACTATGTAGAAGCTTCTACATTATTCAGACGTCAAGCTGATGGTGTTGATATGCCAGCTGAAATTACATTACCAAATGTAAAAATTCAATCTAACTTTACATTCTCAATGGCTTCAACAGGAGATCCATCAACATTTACATTCACAATGGATGCAATGCCAGGATACACAGCATTCGATAAAACTAAAAAAGTATTATGCGTAATGCAAGTAGTTGAAGATGCTGATGCTACATCAGTTGAAGGAGCTAGTGTAATGGCTCATGCTGATACAGAAGACATTAAAACAAGTGAAGATAAAGACGAAGACTCAGTAGTGGGTGAATAATTATAAATAAAATTTAGGGAAGGTATATTTACTTTCCCTCTTTTTTTGTTATAAGGGGGAGTTATTATGAAAGAAGAAAAAGTTATAATGGATGGACTCGTAGATAGCACCGCCAGAGCTTTATCTGAGACTGAGCAAGAAGCTTTTTATCAATTACAGACTGCCGCAAAAGATTTTTTAAAAAAGGTACAATTATCTGATGCGGATATCAATCATGTGATTAGTAGAAGCCAAATATCCAGTTTTACTAAAAGTATGTATCAAAATATGAGGCAAGATAGTAATTATACAAGAACAATATTAACGCATCAACATCACTTTGAAACAGCGCTAAATAACTTCTTAAATCGTCATATATATTTAACTTATGTTACTGAAGATGGAAGCTTAAAATATTTTGATGATATTGCTATTGGAGAAATTTATCAAAGAGCAACTGGTAATAAAGGGCGTGGAAATATTGGTAAAGGTATTGTTGATGATACAGAGCAAAGAATGGTTGAAAAGGAATTACAATATCAATTAAAACGCTCAGAGCAAAAAAGAAAAGCTGTATATTTAGAAGCTATTCGAAGATATGAAAACAATGCAACAGAAGGATATATGAACTATAATATTAGTCGAAAAACATTTTATTGGTGGAAAACTTATCATAAAATTTTAGGTGGATTTACAGACCCTATTGTTAATAAAGGGCCTATTGCGGAGGGGTATGTAGATGCAGTTGTAAATGAAGATCCAGATGTTACAAAAGATGATATAGAAACTTCTTTATCTGTGTTATGGAAAACCCATATTAGAAAAGATTCTGTTGGAGCAGTTTTAAAAGGAGATATTATTTTAGACAGTAATAATAACATTCAATTTGCAGTAAAAATGGGAAGCTTCTCTACAGCAAGAGTGGGACAATATATTAATTTAGCTTACAATGTTTTACAATTAAAACCTTTAACAACTCAAGAATTACAACAATTTTTACCAAGTTTAATCAAGGTAAATAAGAAAAGTGCAGAATTAATTGTTAATATTAATGAAATGGTAGCAAAAGCTGTGCAACAAGAATTTGACAAAAAATAAAAAATATGATATAATTTATTTAACAAGATAGAAAAGGAGATAGTAAAAATGGCAAAAATTAGTTATGCAAATTTAAAATTAAAATTAAATAATATAGTAAAAACTTTTAATATTGGAACAGAAGTTGTAGAAGTATTACAATATTTACCAGTAGAAGAAAAAGATGATTTAATTGCAGCAACATTACAAAAATCTAAAGAAGCTAATGGGTTATATAATCCATTAAAAATTGATATGTATCTTCATTTGCATATAGTATATATGTACACAAATTTAAATTTTACTGATAAACAAAAAGAAGATGAATTTAAATTATATGATATTTTACATAGCAATAAAATTATTACAAATACACTAGCTAACATTCCTGAAGAAGAATATAATATATTATTTGATGCAATTCAAGAATATATTAAAATGGATTTAGAATTTAATACTACTTTTGCGGCAGTGGTGAAATCTATTATTAATGATTTACCTGCTCAAGCAGAAGCGGTACAAAATATTGTAAATAATTTTGATCCAAATAAATATCAAGCTGTTATTGATTTTGCAAAAGCTGCAAATGGTGGAAGAGCAATCTAGTTCGGCCAAAATAAATTAAAATACATGCTTTTATTATTATATATTAATAATAAAGGCATTATTTTTTTTTGAAAATAATTTTTATACAAAATATAAAAGGAAAGAGAAAAAAGGAGGAACAAGGAAATGGCTAATAAAAGAATTGATTTTACTATTGGCACTAAACTAGATAGAGCTGGATTAGTTGAATTACAAAATGCATTAAATGTCTTAAAAAAGACTACTGCAGAAGATATTGTTTTTCAAATTAACTCTCATAGTTTAGCAGACGCCAAGAAAGAAATTCAATATTTATATGATAGTGTAGATAGAGTAAATAAAGCCTTTTCTAATGCATTTAATGCAGATCTAGGAACAGTCAATATAAATAAACTACAACGAGCTTTACAAAATATAGATTTGGCAAAAGTGCAAAAATCATGGTCTTTAGCAGGAACCGCAGGAGAGAGCGCATTTAGAAAAATGGCTAGTGCAGCTTTAACTGCAAACTTAGAGTTAAAACAAACTGATACAATTATTTCTAAAATGAAAGATACTTTTGGAAAAACAGTAAGCTGGGGAATTTCTTCAAGCGTATTTAACACTATGACAAATGCAATTCAAAAATCATGGGATTACACAAAAGCTTTAGACAAATCATTAAATAGTATTCGTATTGTTTCTGGACAAAGTGCAAACGAAATGGAACGTTTTGCCGTACAAGCAAATAAAGCTGCCAAGGAATTAGGGACAACTACAAAAGCTTATACTGATGCTGCATTAATATTCTATCAACAAGGTTTAAATGACATAGATGTTGAAAGTAGAACGAAAACAGTTACTAAAATGAGCAATGTTACAGGTGAGGCCGCAGAAGATGTATCTAGTTATATGACAGCTATATGGAATAACTTCGATGACGGTTCTAAAACATTAGAATATTATGCAGATGTTTTAACTAAATTGGGAGCAGCAACTGCATCAAGCACAGATGAAATTGCTGCTGGTTTGGAAAAGTTTGCATCAGTATCTGAAACAGTAGGTTTAAGTTATGAATATGCAACAGCTTCTTTAGCTACTGTTGTGGCAGAAACTCGTCAAAGCGCAGACGTTGTAGGTACAGCATTTAAAACATTATTTTCTCGTATTCAAGGTTTAAAATTAGGAGAAACTCTAGAGGATGGCACAACTTTAAATAAATATTCTCAAGCGTTACAAGGTGTAGGAATAAGTATTAAAGAGCAAGATGGCAGTCTTAAAAAGATGGATGACATTTTAAATGAAATGGGAGATAAATGGAAAACTTTATCAAGAGACCAACAAGCTGCTTTAGCTCAAACTGTAGCAGGTGTTAGACAATATAATCAATTAATGGCTTTAATGAATAACTGGGATAAAGTTCAAAAAAATATCTTATTAACAAAACAAGCAGAAGGAACTCTTAATGAGCAAAATGAAATTTATTTACAAAGTTATGAAGGACATTTAAATCAATTAAAAGCTGCTCAAGAAGAATTATATGAAACATTCTATGATTCAGATTCAATGAAGGAAATGATTGACGGAGTAACTACATTGGTTGAATTATTTAATAGTTTAGTTCAATCTATTGGTGGTGGAGGTAGTGCATTAAAACTATTAGGTGCTATTGGAACTCAAGTAATGTCTAATACTTTAGCAAAAACTGTATCAACTATGGTAAGCAACTTTAAAGTTGCAAAAGATAATATAAACAAACTAAATGCTGAATATGAAATTTTACAACGATTTAAAAAAGTAAAAAGCGACGATGAAGAGTATAAACAATTATTACAATATGAAGAACAATTATTACAATATAGAAAAATGATGACTATTGATGAATATAATGAAGGTCAAGGTATTGTTAGTAATTTAAGTAGTTTATATGATCAAGCAGACGCTTTAGATTTAAATATTCAAAAGGCAGAAGAATATATTCAAGCGATTGGTGTTGGATTTAGTAATCCAATGGATGTACCTAATTTAAAAAATACTACAACAGAAGATGGAGAAGCTTTTAAATCAGAGCAAGAATATTTAAAAGCCAATCAAGCTAGTTTAAAAGCGTTGCAAGCTAAACGAGAGCAGATAAAAAATATTAATAAATTAATAAACAAACAGGCTGAATCTCAATCAAAATTAGGGAGATTAGAGGAACAATATGGAGCAAACTCAGAAGAACTTAAAGAAGCAGAACTAAAATATACTGAAGAAGTTAGTAAAAATTTAAATAATATATTGAGTTTAAAGGATGAATCTTTATTATTAACTAATGAGGAATATGCAGCTATTATACAAATAAGAGAGGCTCGCGCAAAACATGAAATTAATGATACTGATGTAACAAATCGTTTACGTGGAGTTACCGCACAAATGGAATCTGACGTTAATCATGTTGCGGACGTTATTAAAAAGGAATCCTTAGGAGCAAGCGAACAGGTACAAAATGATATTGGTAATACTACTGATGTATTTAATAATAAAATAAAAGCATTAAAAACCCAAGCTATTGCAGAACAAATGATAAACTTAGCATCGGCAGTTACACAATTCACATCTGGAATTCAAATATTAGCGGGAATACCTGCAATTTTTAAAGATGAAGATTTAGAAAGCGGAGAAAAATTTTTACAAATTATAATGGCAACTGGTTCTGGTTTAGGTGCAATAGTATCAGGATATGTGGGTGTAGCTAATGCGATTCCAACATTAATTACTTTATTTACAGGTTTATCTGTAAAAGAATTTATTGCTGCACAAGGAGCAAAAACTCTTGGAGGGGCATTATGGACTGCTTTGGCACCGATATTACCAATTATCTTAGCAGTAGCTGCTGCAATAGCAGTATTAGTAGGAGCAGTTTATGCATGTGTACAAGCATATAATGCAGACGCTAATGCCGCAAAAAATGCACAAAAAAGTGTAGAAGACCTAACTTCTGCATATGAAGATTGTCGCAAAAAAGCAGAAGAATTAAAAGAAACTTTAGGCGATTATGAAGAGGGCGTAAAAGAATTAGAAAAATTAGACCAAAAGACTGATGAGTTTAAAGAAAAATTAAAATCAGTAAATGAAGAAGCACGAGCATTAATTGAAAAATATAAATTATTTGATAATTATTCTTATAATGCTTTAGGCGCTATTGTAATAGACCCTGAAGAGCTTGAAAGAGTGCAAGCTGAAGCAGATGCTCAGGTTAAACGATTAAAAGAGTCTACAGAAAGTGCAACTCTTATAGCCAATAGAGCAAATTTAAAATCTCAAAGAACAGAATTTGCTAGAGATGTTGGTATGCTTGGTCGTTCTCAACAAGTTACTCAGACATTACCTAATGGACAAAGGGTATATCAGAATATTGAAGGCTCTACACATGCTTCTAGAGAGCGTACAGGAGAAAGTATTCAATTAGATGATAATAGTGTAAAAATAATTGCAGAAGGTTTAAGTAAGATTAAGTTAGAAACTCCTGATAAATATGGAGATTTATTTGCAGATACAGATACAACAGCTTTAAGAAGTACTATTTTAGGATTTGGTGATCTAACTCCCGCAGTTAGAGAGAATATTGATCAAGTTCTAGCACAAAAAGATGCTTTAAAAGCATTAACAGAAAGTACATATGAACAAATAAAAGCTAATGATTATACTTCAAAACAAATTTTAGAAGGTGTAATTGAAGATAGCTATGCAAATGACTTTAAAAACTTTGCTACTAAAGATGGTGAGACAGATACTGTTTTATCTACAAACTTAATGAATGCAATGAAGGGTGCTGCAAGTAGACAAGATGCAGAAAATGAAGATGGACTACAAAAGAAAATTGCTAATATTGATGTAAGCGATGTAAAAAACACTGGAGACTTACAAGAGTATGAACAATATAAAGATGTAAAAAATGACGTTGATTTAATTAGAACTTATGCTCATGAGATAATGGGTATTGATTGGGACACAATTAACAATCATGTTGTTATTGATGATAAAACTGGTAAAGGTTCAATGACTACCGATACAGGAGAAGTTCTAATCCAAGATAAAAATGATGAACAAATGCGTCGTGAACTTGCTGCAAAAGCAGAACGAGATAAAATTGAAGCAAAATATGCAGAAGAACACAAGGGTGACAATGACGCACTAGCTCAGTCTTTACAAGACTTGGTAACAGATGCTGCAGATTTTGGTAATTCTTATGGCACTAACTTTACAAATGCAATGTTAGTAAGTATAGCAAACGGAACTAAAGAATTAGATTTTTCTAATATTTTCGCTGATATAAATCCAGAAGAGTATGTAAAATTAATGAATATGGATGCAACAGCACTTCAAGAAAGTATGGGATTAACTGATGAAGAGTTAGATAAACTTGGATATGGTTCTGCTGAAGAATTTAAAACTGCATTCCAAAAAGGATTTGAAAACTGGGAATGGGATATTAATTCTGCAATAGAGCGTTCTATGAGTAAACTTGATTCAGACGACATGGAAGGCTTTGACGATGACGCTACAGAAGATATGTCTGAATATGCAAAAAGTTTAATGAGCACCGCAGAAGAGTCAGATAAATTAGCAGATTCATTAAAATATGATTCTGATGCCGCAGCGCTAGTATCAAACCAAGTTATGAAAATGAATCGTGGTATTGATAATTTAGCAGACGGTTTTAAAGATTGGAATAGTGTATTAAAGAAAAGTTCTAAAGAAAGTCAAGAATATGCTGATGCAATGGGAGGTATTAAAAACTCATTATCAGATATTTTAGATGTGTCTGAAGATTATATTAGTAATGATTTCGTAACTGCACATTTAGATGAAATTAAGAAGGCTTCTGAAGGTTCTGAAACAGCTATTGAATCATTAAGAGCAGAGTTGTCTCAAGATATTATTGCTAATCTATTGGTATACAATAACATGGAAAGCAATAAAGAACAAGTAATGCAAGAGATGACTAATTTACAAACTTTATTAGATGGTATGGAAGTTGGTAAAACAATTGACATGAGCATGGATGATACTCAGGTAATTGATGCAATGAATAATATCATTCAACAAGCTGGATTAACAGCAGAGCAAGCTAATCAATTATTTAGTCAAATGGGAATTGAACCAGAGTTTGAAGTAACTAAAGAAATTCAAAATGTTAGTGTTCCTGAATATACAACTGAAACAGAAGTTGTAGAAAGAGGATTTTTTGGAACTCCAACAATAACAAAAACAAGAACATATCAAACAGGTTCAAAAGTTATGCCTCAAGAGGTAGAAGTTCCTGCATTAAGTGTTAATGGTGCGCCAATTGTTAAAAAGGTAACTAGAAAAGCAAATTCTTCATTTAATAATTATTCATCTTCTAATAAAGGTGGTAAATCACCAGGTAAAAAGAGTGGTGGAGGTTCTAAATCAGATCCAAAGAAAGAAGACGCTTTAGAGAAAGAACTTGATGTTTATCATGATATTAATATTGCAATTAAACAAGTAGAAACTTCTTTAGGTAGATTAGAAAGAGAACAAGAAAAATTATTTGGTGGAGATTTAATTGATAATCTTAATAAACAGTTAGCAGAACTAAATAAACAAATAGATAACTATCGCACAAAAATTGGAATAGCTAAGAAAGAGCAACAACGTATGCAACAAGAATTAGCACAAAAAGGTATTGCATTTAATGCAGATGGAACCATTGCGAATTATGCAGCTGCCTATGAAGCTCAATTTAATTATGTAAATAGTATTATAAATAAATATAATAGTATGAGTGCGGAAGCTCAAGAAAATTATCAAGAAACTTTAGATAAAGCTAAAGAGGACTTTGAAAAATTTGTTGAAGCTATTGAAGAATATGATAATCTAATTTCAGAAGAAATCCCTAGTATGGAAGATGAAATTCAAGAAATGATAAACGACCAAATTGAAATTCAAATTGAAAAATTTAATATGGAAATTGAAATTCGTTTAGACTTAGAAGAAGCTCAAAGAGAATGGAATGACTTTAAGAAACGCATTATTGATGGAGTTGAAGAAGACGATATTTTAGGTAATGTTAAAGAAGACATTAAAAATTATGGTATTTATTATGACCAACAAGGCACTGGTATTATTCAAAAAGAAGCAGAACATCTATATGAAATATTAGACCAATTAAAACAAATGGATGAAACTGGAACATCAAGCTATTATGGAGATAATAGAGCTCAAGCGTTAGAAGATTTAAAAACTTATACAGATGCAATTATGTCTTCAATGGAAGAGTTAGATGAATTAATTAAACAAATTGAAGAATCTTATGTAAATTTAATGGATGAAGCTCAAGAGAAATTTGATGAACAAATTGAAAATTTTGAGTTTATCACAGAAAATCTTGAACATAATATTCAATTAGTTGAATTAATGAAGGGAACAGAACAATTTGCTGATGTTGATACATTTGAATTAATGAATAGCTACTATGAGAAACAAAAAGAAAATTATCAACAACAAATCCAATTCCAAGCTAGTCAAGTGGCATTCTGGAAAGAACAAATGGACGGAGCTGAATATGCATCAGACGAATGGGAGTCAGCTAGAGAAAAATGGATGGCCGCAACATCAGAATTAAATAGTCTAATTGAAGCTTCTATTGATAATTTACAAACTAAATATTTAAATGCTATTGATAGTATATTTGACAAAATGAACAAGAGTGTTACAAATGGTTTAGGACTTGATTATATTTCAGAAGAATGGGATTTAATTAATAAAAACGCTGACCAATATTTAGACACAATCAATAGGGCATATGGAATTCAACAACTTCAAGATAAATATTTAGATGCTATTGATGGTACAGATAGCTTATCAGCTCAACAAAAATTAAATAAGTTAATGGAACAAGAATTAAATGTATTAAAGAGTAAAGATAAATTAACTGAATATGATTTAGAAAGAGCGGAAAAGAAATATGAAATAGCACTTAAACAAATTGCTCTTGAAGAAGCTCAACAAAATAAATCTCAACTAAGACTAAGAAGAGATAGTCAAGGTAATTATAGATATGAATATGTTACAGATGATGATGAAGTTTCTAAATTAAAGCAAGAAATTGATAGCTTATATAATGCATTGTATAACTTTGATTTAGATAGATATAAAGAAAACTTAGAACAAGCCTACGATATGTGGGAAGAAATGCAAAGTAAAATTTATGATATTTATCAAGATACAACATTATCAGAAGAGCAAAGAAATCAAAAAATTGCTTTACTTCAAGAACAATATGGAGAGTTAATTAATAGTATTGTAGCTGAAAATGAAGTTATTAAATTAAACTTACAAGAGTCTACATATATCGAACTAGATAGAATGTATGGTGAAAATATTTCTCATTTCGAAGAAATGACACTTGCGCAACAAGAGTTAGTTAATATGTTAGCTGGAGATTCAATAGCTGCTTATGAGACAATGTCTCAAGCACAACAAGCTATTATTGCTGAATTATGTGGATTTACTCTTGCAGAGTTTGCTGCACTTTCAGAAGAAGAGCAACGCATTTATTTAGATTTAATTCAAGGATATCAAAATCTTGCAGATAGTGAAAAAGATATATTAGAAGGACAAATAGTTCCACAATGGAATAGTGGAGTTCAAAATATGGTTGATACTATTGCAGGAGAGGGTGGATTGTTACCAACTTGTAAAGATGCTTTTGAACAAATGGATAAAGCTGTTGAAGACTTATCTAAAGAAATGAACACAGTATTAGACGATGCAGAAAAAGACTTAGAAGATTTAACAACTGCACAAGATGATACAATTTTAACAACTCAAAATATGATTACTGCAATGGGAGATTTAACAACCGCATATGGAAATCAATTAGCTGAATGTAAAAAAGTAATAAACGGATTACATGATTTACAAAAAGAATATAGAGAAGCAGAAAAAGCGGCTAAAGACGCGGCAGCTGCAGCAAATGCTTATCAAACTCAGGCACAGAAAAAGGCTGCAAATGAGACTAGTGTAAATTCACCAAGTAGTAATACAAAACCTGCTAATAATACACCAGCTCCTGCACCAGCACCAGCTCCTCAACACACAGGACCACAAGGAAATGGTAATCCAGATGTAGGTGACACAGTAACATACACAGGAGGATATTATTATACATCTTCAAGTGGAGGAAGCAAAGGTAAAAGAGGTATAGGTAAACAAGTACGTATTACACAAATTGCAAATGGAGCAAAATATCCAATTCACGTATACTCTACAGACTCAGCTTATGGTTGGTTGAAGAAAGAGCAATTAAGTGGATATGATACAGGTGGATACACTGGAGAATGGGATAATTCTGGACGACTAGCATTATTACATCAAAAAGAATTAGTTTTAAATGCAACTGATACAAAAAATATGCTTGCCGCAGTAGAAATTATTCGTTCAATTACAGATACAGTTGGTTCTGGAATGTTAAGTAGATTAGCATCATTAAATGCAAGCGCAGTTGGCTTTAATACTAATAATGCAGAAACTATTGAACAAAATGTTCATATTGAAGCTAATTTCCCTAATGTTAAGGACTCAAGAGAAATAGAAGATGCATTAAACAATTTAGTAAATACAGCAAGTCAGAGAGTGCATACAAAATAGAGATTAAGGTAGTAGATAGAGATTCTACTACCTCTCTTTTTTTTGGGTATAACAATAGAAGAATTCTAGCAAAAAAATAATATAAAATTAGATAAAAAGAGAGAAAAGGAGTTAAGAATATGAGTACAAGTTATGAAAATCAAATTTGTGAAGCTATTGAATATATAGTTAATCATGCTATTGCAGATGCTGGTTTTGATAAAACTATTCAAGCTACAATAGTTAATTGTATAGATGAAACTATTGGACAGTATAAAGTAAAGTATCAGAATAGCACTTTTAATGCTTATTCAAATAGTACAGAAGTATCATATCTTTCTGGGACTGAAGTATATATTTTAGTGCCTCAAAATGATATGTCTAACACAAAAACAATTCTTGGTGCTGTTGATAAATTGGGAACAGATTATGTAAAGACATTAGAAGCAACAGATACTCATGAAGTTATTGGTAAGAATTGTATTCAAACTAATGATGTTTTTGAATTATGTTCTTACAAAGATAAAGATGTTAAAATACTTTATAATTCACAAGAAAATAATAATTTAATTAATTTAGATGTAATTGGCTTAGAAGAATATATTAAAACAGCTTCTCATCTTATGTGTGGAGGATACTTTAAAACGGCTTTAGATAAAGACCAAAGATTTAAAGGTAACTATGGAATTGGTTTTGATTTAGTATTTAAAAACAATAACAATGAAACACCAGTTACAAGAAACTATATTGTAGATATTGATCAAATGACAGGAAGTCCATACTCTTTTAATAACTATACTAAACAGATAGGTATATTTGAAGTTGATGGAGAAAATTTTTTATATGTAGATAAAATTTATTTATTTAGTTATGATTTTCCATTAATAGAAGAAAATAAATCAAATGATATATTTATCAAGGGTATTGAATTATCTTGTGTAAAGGCTATTTCAGATGAAGCTTTGGCAAGTTATTATTTAAGCTTAATTACACCTGAGGGCATATATTTTGATGGAACAAATAGTGATGAAGATACTAAAACAATTCAGGCGCAAGTTAGAATTCAAGGAAAAGTTGTAGATAATACAATTCAAAAAATTGATTATTATTGGTTTAAAGAGAATGCAAAAGTTGATAATGTTCATAATAAATATAATAAATTTGGTGGTCGTGGATGGGAATGCTTAAATGACTATAATATTATAGATGGAGATTTAATTGACTGGCTACCAAGTGAATATGAATATAACATTCGTAAAGCAGATTGTTTAGCCAAAACAACAAATTATAAATGTGTGGCTGTAATTGGAGACGCTATAATAGAAAGCATAATTGCAATAAAAAACTTTGCATCTAATTATGATATTTCAATTCAATCAACAAATGGTACACAATTCTATTATGACAGAGGTGAAACTAATTTAATTTGCTATGTTAATAATGAAGAACAATTAGATAACTATTCTTATGTATGGATTGAAAATACTAATTTAGGTGGATATAATCAATTAACTGAAACAACAGAAATTAACAATGAATATAAACAAATTAAAGAGGAATATAATCAACTATTATTAGATATAGCTGATGAAAAAGTACTTGCCGCAAATGCACAAGAGCAAATAGAAAACTACTTGACAAAGCTAAAAGAATATGATACAATTATGAGAGTAGAAGGTAATGTTATTTATGGATTAAAAGCAAGTGGTATAAATAATTTTAGTGTTTATAAATGTGCAGTATTTTATAATGAAACATATATAGGAACATCTGCAATTACTATTGTAAACACATTAGAAATTGAAACAGGATATAATTTAATTATTACTAATGGTAATTTAACATATCAATACAATGAAGATGGAGTTTCTCCAACTCATAAAACATTAGAAAATCCAATAGAGATTAAACCATTAAGTTTTAATATTTATGATAATTTAGGAGTTCAATTAAGTGAAGAAACTTTAAGCACTTGTCAAATTCAATGGATTTTACCTAAAGAAAATACAATGATTATGCCTGTGGATACAGATTATGAAGAGACAGAAAATAATTATATATTTAAAAATAAAATAAAATTAAACTATGATTTAGTACCAAAATATGATATTAACAAAAATAATAATATTATTCAATTAATAGTAGAATATAAAGGGCTATCACTAGTTGGAGCTACTACGATAGCTTTTACTAAACAAGGTGACCCAGGAACAAATGGTACAGAATATACTTGCCGCATTGTGCCAAATATCACAGAAGGATTAATTAATTATCCTGCTCTTGTAAATGGAAAATTAAACTATACACCAGAACAAGAAGGAATTTGGTTCAAGGTTCAATTATGGAAAAATACAGAAAATATATTTGAAGGAACTCAATCTGGAACTGCTTTAGAAGGTGGTTCAGTAAAAGTTAAATGGAACGTATTAAAAAATATTTATAGTAGAACAATTGAAGATTATAGCAATATAATTTTAAAAGATGCTACTACAGGAGAATTTCAATATACACCATGTAATTGGAGAAATGGTCCAGCAAATATTATTGAATGTGAAGTTGAACATGCTGGTATGATATATTATGCTACTTTGCCTGTTGTTATAATTGAACAGCAACTAGATGGATATGATATATCTTGGGTTGAAAATACAGGTTTTTCATATGCAGTATATAGCGCAGATGGTATCCAACCAAAATATAATGATAATAGACCTTTTGAATTAAAAGTAACAAAAATTATAGATGGCGTTGAAGAAGATATAACTTTATTAGAAAAAGCCGAAAAATTAGATTATCAATGGATAATTAATGGTACAGTATATGATTTAGATGAAAATACATGGATAGAAAGCCTACACTTAATTGAAAATAGTAATAGACTTGATAAGATTCAAAAAAATCAATTTAAAGTAAAACCGGTAGAAACTTTTGGAGGACACTGTGTAACAAATAGTATTACTTGTATTGTAGTAGATACATTAACAGATGAAACAGTTGGTATCATTACAATTCCAATTTATTTATGTTTAAATAGATACGGTTTAGCTGCTTTAAACGGATGGAATGGAAATTCAGTTAGTATTAATGAAGATGGAGGATTTATTTTAGCACCTCAAGTGGGAGCCGGTAAAAAAGAAGAAGATAATTCTTTTACAGGTATCTTTATGGGTGTGGTAAAAGAAAAAGGAACTTCCGCAGATGAAACTGGTTTATTTGCATATAAGAAAGGTGTTAGAAGCATATTTTTAGATGCAGAGACTGGAGATGCAATTTTTGGTACAAAAGAGGGTAGTCAGTTTATTATCACTCCTGCAACACCTTTAGACCCAGGAGACACAAAAGTAATTGCAATACATGATAATATAAAAAATGAAGATGTGTTCTACGTAACTAAAGATGGTCAATTAGTAGTTCGTGGAGATGGTAGTGGATTAGACATTGCCGCAAATAAAACAATAGAAAATATAGATGGCTCAATTTCAGACTTGGATGCTAGAATTGAAGCTGTTGCCGGAGAAATTAATATTAGTGTTACACAAGATAATGTTATTCAAAGTATTAATTTAAGCACTGAAGAAGGTGCAACAATTAATGCAGAAAAAATTAATTTAAAAGGTGCAGTAACAATTTCAGCTTTTGATGAAGAATTAGCTGGAAAAATAGATGATATAGATAATCAAATAATTAATGTTGAAGTTCAATATTATAGTTCTACATCTAAAGTGCAATTAGTTGGTGGAACTTGGAGTACTGAAACACCAGAATGGCAAGAAGGAAGATATATTTGGAGTAAAAATGTATACTATTATCAAGATACAACTAAAACACCGGGTGAATCTAAACCAGTGTGCATTACAGGTAATACAGGTGCAGCAGGAAGTGTTGGTGTTGGTATTTCAGAGATTATAGAATGGTATCAAGTATCAGATAAAGATACTGGTATAGTAGCTGGAGAAGGAACATGGTACAATGAAGAAATTCCAAAAATGGATGCTGTTAATAGATACCTATGGAATTATGAAGAAATAGTTTATACACAAGGTCAACCATCAAGTACTACACCTGCAATGATTATAGGTGTATATGGTGAGAATGGAGAAGATGGTCAACCAGGTAAGGGTATTAAAACAATTACTGAATATTATTTAGCCACAACTAAAAATAATGGAATTACATTAGAAACATCAGGATGGAAAACAAATATTGCAGAAGCAACATTAACAGCAGTAAATAAATACTTATGGAATTATGAATTAATTGAGTATACAGATAATACATCGACTAAAACAAATCCTGTAATTATAGGGGTTTATGGAGATAAAGGTGAAGATGGAACTGGTATAGTTTCTGTTACAAA